>Ga0066376_10000164_pt1 | contig 57897 bp, 60 predicted proteins | sample Knorr_S15_td_Bot_FD_77009 | JGI IMG/M metagenome (GOLD analysis project Ga0066376, IMG submission 77009) | Marine microbial communities from Southern Atlantic Ocean transect - Knorr_S15_td_Bottom_ad_5009_LV_A | ecosystem: Environmental > Aquatic > Marine > Oceanic | place: Southern Atlantic...
AGTTGAGCCAGCCGCTTCAGCCAAGTCTTCAGGCCGGGATCTCCTTGCGTCGGTCTCGCCATAGGTCGAATCCCGCGGCTCCAGTGACGGCCAGGAAGAGCACTATGCTCAGCCACAGGCTTCGGCTCACGAGGTCTGACTTGTAGTACAGCTCCACCGAATGATCCCCGATCGGAACCGGCACAGCCCTGAGGGAGTGATACGCCCGCATCACTGGCACTTCACCGCCGTCCACCGTGGCTCGCCACGCCGGGAACCAGTTGTCCGCAATCACGAGCATCGCGGGCTTGTCCGTGGTCACGGCCAAGCGCATCCGGTCCGGTCCGCGCTCGACCCACTCGACCGAGCCGGTGATGGGCCCCGGCTGTAGGGCCAGGGGCGGCTCCTCGGTGAGCACCACCTCCACTTCCGGGTCGAATGCTTCGGAGAGCATGTACGGGACGGCTTCCTCATCCGACTTGATGGCGACGCTACCGACCAGGCGCGCTCTCGGCAGGCCCGGATCCGTAAAGATTGTTTCGAAGGGCCGGCCGTCCTGGAGCTCGAGGCGAGCGATGACGGGTCCTTCGATCGATCCACCCATCTCGAGATCCGGCCACAGGATATACTTGACGTTGAGAAGTCGGCGAATGTTCGCTTCGCCCAAGTTGACCGCGCTCCCCGAGCCGGCCATCCCGATCAGCTCACGATAGCGCAACAGGTCGTTCGGGTGGTGGCCCGCGGCGAGCTCGATGCCGTGCAGGGCCGGCATCACGTCCTGGCCGCTGTCTCGGAAGGAGAGGAGCCGGTAGGGTTCGGTGCTGTCCCGCTCGTGATCGAGGATCGCCTGGATGTTGGCGCTAGGCGTGGAGAATTCCTCGAAGTTCCGCGTCGACACGTAGGGCGCGTCGATCCGCAGCGCGTCGACCGATACGAGGAGGACCAAGCCCGCGAGCAACCCGATGGGCGGGATGTGCCGGGCTCGGAGCGCCCACGTGAGCCCGGCTGTTGCCGCCGAGAGAGTGAACGCGATCGCAGCGCCACGGAGCACGAAGGGCAGGAGCACCTGAAGCGCCTGCTCACGGCCCGGCTCGATATCGGAATAGAGCACTGTCGTCCACAACGAGGTCAGAGCGCCCGATCCGGTCAGGACGAGCAGCACGCCCATCGCCCCTGCCCCGCCCCACAAGACGCGCTGGACGGACTTCCACTCGTCGTCATCAGCCGCCCGCGCGGCGCTGAATAAGCGATCCACCCCCAGGGCGGCAAGCGTCACGACCGAGAACCCGAACAGGAAGATGACCTGGGAGGAAGCTCGGAAATAGCTCACGCCTGGGACTACCTCGTAGAAGATCCTCCACACCGGTGTCGTCTGTCCCAGCGCGAACAACAGGCCGGCGAGACCCAGGCCCGTGAAGAACCACCTGAGCCCAGACCGGGCTCCGCCTACGAAGGAAACCGCTGCCAACAGGAGCAGGACGAGCCCCACGTACTCGTGGTTGTACTTGAAGAAGTTCCGACCCCAGTACGTGTTCTGCGTCCACTCGGTACCGTTGACGTTGCCCCCGACAAACTCGGGGATCACGAGCGACATCGCCTCTTCGGGATGCATCGACCACGAGCTGGACCACGCTACGCTGGTCTCGCCTGCCGCTTCCCGACTGGTCTGCACGCGACGCGACGATTCGTTGATGTAGTCGTACGCGGGTAGGAGCTGGACGCTCGCTACGCCGGCACCCACGAGGGATGCAGCAAGGAAAATCGCGAAGCGGGTCGCGGCGGGTCGGCGGCCTGCCCCTGACGGTGAGTCTGGCGCCTCACTGCGCCACAGCTGGACAGTCCGGAAGATCGCGAACAGGCCGACCCCACCGAACAGGAAGTACGCCATCTGGAAGTGCGTCGTGAGGATGACGAGTCCAATCACGAGCGAGATCGCCGAGAACGTCCGGATCTTCGGCGACACGAAGTGACGCTCCACCGCCCAGAAGAGCAGCGGCGCCAACGCGGTCACGAACATCTTCCCGTCGTGGCCGGGGTTCACGAGCGTCACGAAGAACGGGGCGAGCATGTACCCGACGCTGGCGACGAGAGCGGCGGCTCTCGATGCACCGATCGCCCGGATCCAGCCGAACATGAAGAAGCCCGCCATCGCCACGTGGATCACGAGCTTCCACCCCAATGCCCGGTACGGCTCCATCACCATGAGGAGGAGTACGGACGGAGGGTACAGCGAGTCCCCAGCGGACAATGCTTCGAGGAAGGGCGTGCCCCCCAGGATCTGAGGGGCCCAGCCGGGCACCGACCCCAGCGTGGCCAACGCTTCTGCGTACAGGGCTCGCGCGACGTAGCCCAAGCCCATCGTATCGGAACCGAAGAGCATTTCGTCGCTGAACACGAAAGGCCGGAAGACATAAAGCGTGAGGACGACGAACAGGGTCGGCGGCAGCCACTTGGGTACGGAAGGCGTTTCTAGGGCGTCAGCCTCGGGACTGCGAGACCGATCTGCCTTGCTCGCGGCTCCCTCACCGCTGCCCTTCTTACCCTTTCGTTGGTTCGCCATGGCCGGTTCGGTTCGAGCTGCTCAGGCAGCGTGTCGGCGGGTGAGCAGCTCCCCGTAAATCTCGAGATGTCGGTCCGCCAGGCGTGCGTTGCTCCACTTGTCGCTGACCCGGCTCCTCGCCTCTGCGCCCAGCGCGGGGAGCCCTCCACTCCGGAGCAAAGCTATGACGGCGCCGGCGAGGGACTCGGGGTTCGCGGGCTCGAAGAGCCCACCGACCGTGTCGTCGACAATTTCCGGTAGCCCCCCGACCCGAGACGCCGCCACCGGAAGTTCGCACGCCATGGACTCGAGCGCCGCGACCGACGTGGCTTCCATCAGCGATGGAAAGACAGCGAGGTCGCCTGACGAAAGCAGCCCCGGCATCTCGTCGTGGGGGCGTGCGCCCATGAAGGTGATTCGATCCGCGACGCTGAGCTCACCGGCGAGGGCTTCCAGGCGGTCACGCTCGGGGCCGTCCCCGATCACGACCGCCTCGGCATCCACTTCGGCCGCGATGAGCGGCATCGCGCGGACCAGGTACTCGACGCCGTTCTTCTCGAAGAGACGCCGGGGAACGATCAGCCGGAAACGTCCCTCTTCGAGGGGCGTGAGCGTCGGGGCCACACGCCGGAAGAACGAAGTCTCGACCCCGTTGGTGAGCGGCTCGACCTGGACGCCCGGCGCAATACCTTCGCCCACTGCCGCGATTTCGGCACTCGCCGCCAGGTTGTAGTCGGCCGCCTCGAGGAAGCGTTTGAAGATGGGCCTCCAGAACGGAGAGTCGGCGCGCTTGAGGAAGTGGCTCGTGTGGTACGTCGTGACGATCGGGGCTTGGCGCGCGCGTTTGGCGACCATACACGGGAGCACAGAAGCGATGTCCTGTGCGTGTAGGACGTCGGCGTCGCGGGCGAGCGTCCCGAAGCGGGGCACCGACATGAACGCGTGCGCTGCCCAGCCCGGTGTGTTGCGGGCCGGCATCCAGGTGCGCCACACGCCGACGCCACCCATGACTTCGTGATCGGGAAGCCCCGGCCTCGAGTGGGATGTGACGATGTTGACCGTGTTGCCGCGTTCGGCGAGGGCCCGACACAGGTAGTAGACGTGGCTCTCGAGCCCCCCCACTTCGGGCGGAAAGTAGACGCAGTGCATCAGGATGTTCACGCGCTCCAGTCCTCCGTCGCGCGCGCGCGCCCCAGAAGATCCGAGACGACGATGTCCGCGATTCGCTCACCTGCCCTACCATCGCCATACGGGTTCACCGGCGAAGCGACGCTTGCGCTGCCGGCCAGCACCGCCCGACTGCGCTCCAGGATGCGCGCGCGGTCTGTCCCTACCAATTGGGTCACGCCGGCCGCCACGCCCTCGGGCCGCTCCGTGACCTCGCGCAAGACCAAGACCGGTGTGCCGAACGTCGGCGCCTCTTCCTGGATGCCCCCCGAGTCGGTCAGAATCAGCGAGGCGGCATCGAGTGCCGCGACCAGATCGACATACCCGACCGGATCGATGAGGTGAATGCGTGGATGGTCGGCGAGGATCTCGTTCGCGGGCGTGACCACGTTCGGGTTCGGGTGCACCGGATAGACGACCTCGATGTCCTCGAAGTCCTCGGCCAGCTGCCGAACCGCGCCGAACACCTCTCGGAGCGGCTCCCCGAACGACTCCCTCCGATGCGCGGTGAGCAACACGAGGCGGCGATCGCCCGCGATGACACGCCTGAGCGTCTCGTTTTCGACCGATCCGCCACGATCAGCCACGTGGAGTAACGCATCGACCACGGTGTTGCCGGTCACGTGAACGTTGGCTGCCACCACGTTCTCGGCGAGCAGCGCCTCCTTGGCGTGTTCGGTGGGTGCGAAGTAGTAGTCGGAGACCACATCGGTGAGTTTGCGGAAGATCTCCTCGGGCCACGGCGCCCACTTGTCGTAGCTGCGCAGCCCGGCTTCGACGTGCCCGACCTTCACACGTTCGAAGAAGCCGACCAACGAGCCCACGAAGACGGTGGCGGTGTCTCCTTGGACGAGCAGTGCATCGGGCCTAAAGTCCTCGACCACTCCGCGCAGCCCTTCGAGGGCCGCCTGCGTGACGTCGTAGAGCGTCTGGCCGTCCTTCATAATGCCCAGGTCGTAGTCTGGGACCATGTCGAACACACCGAGCACCTGGTCGACCAGCCCGGTGTGTTGCCCGGTCAGCGCGAGGCGTGTCTCGACCTCGGGCGCATGCGAACGGAGTGCGGAGAGCACCGGCGCCATCTTGATCGCCTCGGGTCGCGTGCCCACCACGACGAGCACCCGCCGGGGGCCGGCGGCAGCCTCGCTCATGCGGCCCCCCACAGCTGGGAAGCTCGCCTCACGGGCGCCGCAAGCTTTCTATCTCGTGCCGTACCTGTGCGATCTGCTCGGAGACGAGACCGAAGCCGACGAGCAGGAAGCCGATCGTCTCGAGTAGCATGACCAGGTACAAGAGCGGCCGATAACCCATAGGAGGGATGTACGGATCGAAGCCCACCATCGGGTGCACGAAGCGGAGATACACGGCGACGATGGCGACGAATACACCGGCCCCGGCGAGCGCCATGCCCGTCGCCCCGAAGAACAGCAGCGGTTTGCGGGAGAAGGTCAGCAGAAAGCCCACAGACACTAGGTCCAGCAGCCCGACCACGATCCTGAACGGGCCGGTGTACTTCGAGACGCCCGCCCGGCGGGCGTGCAGCTCGATATCGATCTCCGAGACCGAGGCGCCCCGCGCATGCGCCAGCACAACGAAGAAGCGGTGCCAGTCGTGACGCAGCGTCAGCCCGTCCAGTACCTCACGGCGAAAAGCCTTCATCGAGTTCAAGTCGCTCACCGGGACATCGAAGATGCGGCGCGACATGCGGTTGTAGATCGACGACACCACACGCTTGTCGTACTCGCCGACTTTTCGTCCGGTCACGATGTCCCAACCCTCCTCGAGCCGCTCCAGGAAGCGCGGAATCTCGTCCGGAGAATGCTGGAGGTCGGCATCGAACAGGATGAGCTGGCCCTTTTCGGTGGCGTCGGCACCCGTGATCATCGCCTCGGTCTTGCCTTGGTTGCGCTTGTGCCTGACGACCTTGAAGGCACTCCACCCTGCGGCCTCCCGCTCGGCGATGGCGGCGGTATCGTCCGTCGACCCGTCGTCGACGAGCACCACCTCGCCGTCGAGCCCGTGCCGCTCGAAGGCCTCACGGAGCTCCTTCACCAGGGCCGGTATGACCGGCGCCTCGTTGAAGGCCGGCACGATGACGGCGAAGTCGGACTTGGTCATACGCGCTTTCTCATGCGTGCCGGCAGAATGCTCATCTGATCTCGATACTTCGCGACGGTGCGGCGGGCGATCTTCACGCCGTCCACCATCAAGAGCTTCACGATGGCTTGGTCGGTGAGCGGCTTCCCGGTGTCCTCTGCCGCGACCAGGCTCTTGATCTTGTCCTTCACGCCCCGCGCCGAGATGTCTTCGCCGCTCGTGGTCGCGAGGCCGCTCGAGAAGAAGTACTTGAGCGAATACACGCCTCGGGGCGTCTGGACGTACTTCTTGTTGGTCACGCGAGATACGGTCGACTCGTGCATCTCGATATAGTCGGCGACCTCTCGAAGGGTGAGCGGTCTCAAGTGCTGTACGCCCCGCTCGAAGAAGTCGAGCTGACGGTCCACGATGAAGTTCATGACCTTGAGCATCGTCTGACGCCGCTGCTCGATCGCTTGGACCATCCAGTTCGCCGCGTTGAGTTTGCTCGTGACGAACTCCTTGTTCTCGCCCGTGAACTTCGACTTGTCCTTGGCGAGCTCGCGATAGCTCTGCGAGATCCGCAGCCGAGGAAGGCTCGTGTCGTTCGCAAAGACCATGTACTCCCCCTCGATCTTTTCCACGATGAGATCGGGGATCACGTACTGCTCGGGGGCCACCGAGTACTTGAGGCCCGGCTTCGGGTCGAGGTGGCTGATCGCGTCGGCCGCGTCTTGAATGTCGACCGGCTTCACGCCCAGCTCCCTCGCCACATCATTCCAGCGATGGTTGATGAGCGCATCAAAGTGGTCGCGCACCACCGTGTAGGTCAGATCGTCCGCTTTGTTACGCTGCCGAAGCTGGATCAGAATCGACTCCTGCACGTCGCGGGCGCCCACCCCGGGTGGGTCGAACGCCTGGACCCTTTCGAGCATGACAGCTGCCTCATCGGCGTCGTATTCTCGGAAGACGACCTCGATCTCGGCGAGTTCCGCATCGCGCTCTCTTTCGTCCTCGAGAGAGTTCGCAGCGGCCAGAATGGTCGGCCGCACCTCGGCGAGCCACGCGTTCACGCCCTGAACGACGTCAGCGACTTCGCACGCGAGCATCCCGTCGTCGCCGATGTTGCCGATGACCTCTTCGCCCATCCGCATGTCACGCTCGGAGAGGGACAGCAGGCGTAGCTGATCGTTCAAGTGGTCGTGGAGGTCGTGCGTGTCGACCGGGGTGGGCTCGTAATATTCTCGGTGCTCGTACTCTGCCCTGCGGCCTCCAACCTCGAAGCCATCGAGCAGGATCTCTTCCCAGTCGATGTCGTCCCCGAGCGGCTCGTCGACCGTATCCTCTTTGAGCTCGACTTCCTGCTCTACCTCGGCCTCGGTCATCTCGAGGAACGGGTTCTCAGCCATCTCCTGCTTCAGATGCTGCTCGAGGTCCAGCAGCGGCATGTACAACAACTCCATCGCCTGATACAGACGAGGGTTGATGCGCATCTCCTGCCGCAGCTGCGCGCTCTGGTAGAGGCTGGTGTTGAACGAACTCATCTCGTGACCTGCGTTGCTCCCCTTAGATGGTCCCCAGCGGCCGCAGCGGGATGTCAGGCCCCTGTCGGCGCTTCACTCGGTTCGGGATAACGTGACCGCATCCGCGCGGTCAGTGTGGGTCCAAGGTAGATCTCAGCGACCTCTTCGTTCCAAACCAATTCTGAGACCGTACCGCTTATCCGAATCTCACCCTCGTACATGATATAGGCCCGATCCACGATTTCGAGGGTCTGCTCGACGTTGTGATCGGAGATGATGACGCCGATGTCTCGGTCCTTGAGACCACGGACGATCTGCTGAATATCGTTCACTGCGATCGGATCGATTCCTGCGAAAGGCTCGTCCAGCAGCATGAACTTCGGTTGCTGCACGAGGGCTCGAGTGATCTCGAGCCTACGCCGCTCGCCGCCTGAGAGCGAATAAGCCTTGCTCTTTCTTACGTCTTGCAGCCCCAACTCGCCGAGAAGAGCGTCGAGCCGTTCCTTCTCTTCGGCCCTGGGCAGCTTGAGCGTCTCGAGGATCGCGCGGACGTTGTCCTCGACGCTCATGCGCCGGAAGATCGACGGCTCCTGGGCAAGGTATCCGATGCCCATGCGGGCCCGCCGAAACATCGGCGTCGATGTGAGGTTCCGGTCGTCGAGATGCACCGTACCATCGTGCGGAGGGATGAGACCGACCATCATGTAGAACGTGGTGGTCTTGCCGGCTCCGTTCGGACCGAGCAACCCCACGATCTCCCCCTGCTTCACGGCCAGATCCACGTCGTTCACCACGCGGCGACCTCGATAAATCTTGGTCAGGCCCTGTCCACTAAAGCGACTCATTCCGTTGGATGCTGAGGCGCCGTCGGCGTTCGTCACGCGTGTCTCCAGGGCTCGATGAGGGCTGCGGGGTCCGTCGTCGGTAGCGAAGGTTCGCTGCGCTTAGGGTGGCGACGGTCAGAAGTCGACCGCGGGGCCGAGACGGTGTCCCGCCGCCCTGCGGTGGAAGTCGTATCGACGGTAGCGGTGTCGAGTACGAGAGAGTCCGGTGTCGCCGCGCTCAGGGGCTCGAGGTGGACGCCCCGCGTCTGTCCCTGGACGTCCATGTTGTCCACCTCGCCATCCACCATGGAGATCGTGATCTCATTGCCCACGACATAGTGGATTGCGGGCGGATCGACTCCCGCCTCCGCTGTCGTGTCCGACGGGATCAAACGGTACAGGCTCCGGGCATCGACCCGCGCGACGATGCGCTCGATCCGGTACTCCGCCTGGGCTGTATCGGCCGCTGCGGAGCCTCCCTGTGAAGGAGCCGGCGTATTCGGGCGAAAGGTCACGATGACCGTGTCGCCCTCCAGCCAATCCGAACGTGCGATCTCAGGCAGCACTTCGACGTTCAGGGAATCTCGAGCGACCGAGACGCTGCGCGCACTCCCCGCGGCGAAGATCTGCTGTAGGACCTCGCCAGGAGCCACCACATCGATCGAATCGGCGGTAAGCTCGAAGTCCACCGCGAAGGCGATGGGTCTGGCCGGTGGATCGTCGGGGTCTGCGAGCGGGTCCGGCTCAACCATCGTGACGGCCACGAGTCGGTCCAGGCTCGAGTCGGTCAGGTAGAGCCTGATTTCGGGTGCATCCATCTGGAGATCTTCCCCCGTGAGCAGCGCGTCCCGCTGCGCGACGACCCGGCTGATGTCGTTCCCGTCGAGCGCCAAGTTGATCGTGCGGCCCAGGAGGTCGTACGTGGCGCCCTCGACTCGGGCGGAGCCCTGCAGCCGTAGGCGGCCGGCTGTCTGGTCGTACTCGGCACTGTCGGCGAAGGCGTGCAGCGACTCGCGCTCGATCTCGACGTCGCCGGTGGCCCGGAAGTAGGTGTTCCCCTGAATGAAGATCCGATTTGCGTCCACGATGTATGGCGCTCCGACCGAATCCGTCTCGGTGGAGGCGACTTCGGCCGGGGGCATATCGGGCGCGGGAAGTTGAAGCGAGTCGGACCCGGGCTCGAGCGGTCCCCCGAGGACCGTCGGCGTGGGAGCGGGCTCGGCCGGTTTCATATAGAGGATCGCTCGAGGTTTCACGGCGTCCGCCCCGATCGTCACGGTGATTTGTGGCTGATCCCGGAAGTCCGTCTCCCGCAGGTAGACGAGATTGCCGTTCTCGATGGTGTAGCCCTGGATCGTATCCTGGACGAACACGTTCCCCGTCGCTTGAAGGCGTCCCTGCCGGGCGAAGTAGCGGGCCTCGTCGGCGTTCAGCTCACCGGCGGCGTCGATGAAGCGTACGCCACCGATGAGGTGGTCCATTCCAGACGTAGAGTACGAAATCGCGGAGTCCGCCCAGATTTCAACGCCATCAGCGCAGAACATGTGCGGTGCACCGACGTTCGTGATGGTCGCACCGCCAGCCAGCGTCGTAAATACCATCGTCGTCGTGGGCTCCACGAACTCGCAGCCCTCTTGAGCGGACGCGCGGATCGGCGCCACTGCGACGAGCGCCAACACAGTCCGCACCACGGCTCTGGAGACCGGACCGCGCCGGCGGGGCGCGCTGGCTGCCATGGATCTAACGACCAATCGCCCCACGGATATTCGAGATCCGGACGTTCTGGAAGTCCATGTCCGACTCGAAGGCCGAGCCACGCGTGACCGTTCCGTTTGCCAACGTCTGGACCGTGGCGGAGTCGCTCCAGACCATGTCACGCTGGGGGTCGTAGTTCAGCTCGGAGCTCTCGATCGTGCGGCCATCCGTATGGACCTCGAGAAGAACGTCGCCCCAAGCGGTCATCCTGCCCGAGTCCTGATCCCACTCCCCGGACGTGCCGGTGACGGTTGCCTTCTCATTCCCGTTGTCGTCGTAGAAAACGATGCGCATCTGGTGGAGCTTCGCCGTTGATGAATCGGAGAACAGGTAGGCCGTGTCTGCCTCGACGTGGCCTTGGCGGACGCCGTTCGTACTCATGAACATGACCATGCCGAAGATGACGTTGTCAGCGGCGATCTCTTCCAGGTCTCCACCCGCCACGGTCGCGTCCGTGGGCTCGGTGCAAGCGCTCACGCCAAGCATGAGCGCTGCCGCACCAAGGGCCACGCCTCCCACTCTCGCAATCAGGCTTCGCATCATTCAGGCGACTCCGTTGTCGTCCGCATCTCGCAACCACCATCTGCTACACAGCCAGCGCTGATTCGTCCCCATTTTCTACCTATTTCCAAGGCTCCCGACTAGCTGCGCTCTTCAACGTATCTTTCGATGACGTCATGGAGTTCGCCTCTCGCTTCCAGCAGCGCGTCGCAGAACTCCCTCGCCGCCCCTCGTCCGCCCTCCTTCGTAGCACACCAATCGGCGATCGAACGTACCGACCCGGTCGCGTTGGCGACCGCGGCTTTCAGGCCGACACGGCGAAGGACAGCCAGATCGGGAATGTCGTCCGCGAGCATGGCAACCTCATCCCAGGCGACCTGCTTGTCCGCCAGCAGCGTCTTGACCACCCGCAGCTTGCGTGCGTCCGGCTCCTGATGGCACTCCAAGCCGAGCTCCCTCGCCCGCAGGGTGGTGGCCTCGGACACCCGGCCCGAGACGAGCGCCACGTCGAGCCCTGCCCACACGAGCATCTTGAGGCCGACGCCGTCCTGGATGTCGAAGCGCTTCATCTCGACGGTTTCACCCGATGCGGTCGCTCCGATCATGACCCCGGAGTCGGTCAGGACACCATCTACGTCGAAGATCACGAATCGGATTCGCTTCGCGACATCGACCGGGATCGGATTGGAGGTCATGGTTGGTTCCCCGACACGGCGAGTGCCGCCCGGATGGACATCACTTGGCCGAGGAGTGTCTCCATCTGGTCGAGCGGGAGCATCGTCGCGCCATCGGACGGGGCCGCAGCCGGATCGGGATGTGTTTCGAGGTAGAGCCCGTCACATCCGGCCGCCACCGCGGCCCGCACGAGGGCGGGCGTATGCTCAGGGTCGCCACCGCTCGAGCCGTTGGCGGCCCCGGGGCGTTGCACCGCGTGTGTGCCGTCGAAGAGTACGGGTGCATCGGTGGCCTCGCGGATCGTCGCGAAGGAGCGCATGTCCACCACGAGGCTCCCGTACCCGAAAAATGTGCCCCGCTCTGTCACCGCGACGTCCGAGGCCCCCGCCTGGCGGACCTTGTCCACGGCTCCCGACATTTCCGCCGGGGACATCCATTGCCCCTTCTTGAGATTCACAGGCTTGCCGGTAGCGCCGGCGGCGACCAAGAGGTCGGTCTGCCGGCTCAGAAATGCGGGGATCTGCAGTGCGTCCGCCACGTCCGCCACGATGTCCGCCTGGGCCGGTTCATGGATGTCCGTGAGGATTCTGAGACCGGTGTCCTGCTTTACCGTGGCGAGCGCGCGGACCCCCTCAACCAGTCCGGGACCTCGAGGTGATTCGAGCAGCGCTCGATTCGCTTTGTCGAAGGACGCCTTGTAGATGACCGGCAACCCGAACCGATCGGACCAGCCAGAAAGAGCCCTCGCGATTTTTAGGTTCAGCTCGTCGGTCTCGAGAACACATGGACCCGCGATGAGTGTGAAGGGATCGAACATCGCATGCGGACCTTCGTGACTCAGACGCCGACCGGTTCTTCGACCGGTGCGGTGCGGCCACGCTCCGCGTACTGGGCGGCAGCCTCGACGAATGAGGAGAAAAGAGGATGTGGCCGCGTGGGCCGGCTCTTTAGCTCGGGATGGAACTGTCCGGCAATGAACCACGGATGATCCGTGATCTCGATCATTTCGACGAGGCCGCCGTCGGGGGACGTGCCGGCGATCGTCAGCCCGTTCTCCGTCAGCAGGTCGCGATAGTTGTTGTTCACCTCGAAGCGGTGCCGATGCCGCTCGGACACTTCCGCCTCGCCGTATATGTCCCGAGCATGCGTCCCTTCCCGGAGCGCGCACGGATACGCGCCGAGACGCATGGTGCCACCCATCGTGGTGACCTGGAGTTGCGAGTCCAGCAGGCAGATCACAGGGTCGGCGGCGCCCTCCTCGAACTCCGAGGAGTGCGAGTCCGCCAGCCCGCATACGTTGCGCGCGAACTCGATCACAGCGCATTGAAGTCCTAGACAGATCCCGAAGAACGGCAACTGGTTCTCTCTGGCCCACCGAATTGCCGCGAGCATGCCCTCAATGCCTCGGGGCCCGAAGCCGCCCGGGATCAGCAGTCCATCGTAGTCCTGGAACAACTCGACGCGCTCACCCTTTGCAAAGTGCTCCGAGGACAGCCACTCGATCTTCACCGCGACGTCGTTAGCGATGCCGCCGTGGATCAGCGATTCCTGGATCGACTTGTACGCGTCGATATGGTCGGTGTATTTGCCGACTACCGCGATGCGAGCGCTGCCCGAGGACGGGCTCTTCACGCGGTTCACGAGCCTCGTCCAGGCACCCAGATCGGGCTGCGGAGCTTCGAGCCCCAGCCGCTCGAGGATCACGTCGTCCAACCTCTGTCGCTTGAGCGCGAGCGGAACCTCGTAGATCGTCTGTAGATCCCGGCACTCGATGACGCCGTCGAGCTCGACGTTGGTGAAGAGTGCGATCTTCTTCCGGATCTCTTCCGACAGAGGATGCTCGGTTCGGCACACCAGGATTTGCGGCTGGATTCCGATCTCCATGAGCTCGCGCACGGAGTGCTGCGTGGGTTTGGTCTTGAGCTCGCCCGCGGCCGCGATGTAGGGGATCAGCGTGAGATGCACGAAGATCGCGTTCTCACGGCCCACGTCGCCGCTGAACTGACGAATCGCCTCGAGAAAGGGCAGTGACTCGATGTCACCGACCGTCCCCCCGATCTCCGTGATCACCACGTCGTGCCCGGGTGCGAGGCGCCGAATGGCGAGCTTGATCTCGTCGGTGATGTGCGGGATGACCTGAACCGTGGAACCGAGGTAGTCTCCGCGTCGCTCCTTCTGGATCACGGTCTGGTAGATACGGCCGGTCGTGATGTTGTTCGCCTGCGAGAGCGACTCGTCGATGAAGCGCTCGTAGTGCCCCAGATCCAGGTCGGTCTCGGCACCGTCGTCCGTGACGAAGACCTCACCGTGCTGGAACGGAGACAACGTGCCGGGATCGACGTTGATGTACGGATCGAACTTCTGCAGCGTCACCTTGAAGCCGCGTTCCTTCAGCAGCATCCCGATCGATGCTGCGGCGATACCCTTCCCGAGGGAGGAAACCACCCCTCCCGTGACGAAGATGTACTTGGTTGGCCGCTCGGCTGCGTCTGTCATAGTCTCCGTCATGCGAAAGTAGGGGCTCCCTGGTCGCTCAGTCTCTCTTCCATGCGTAACACATCCGCCATCGTATCCACTCCCGGATCCGCGGCCCCGACGATGGCCACACCGATCCGAATGCCTGCCTCGAGGGGCCTCAACTGCTCGAGCGACTCCAAACGCTCCAGTTGTGACGGCGCGAGGGCGACCCAGTCCTGCAGCGCCGCGCGGGTGTACGCGTAGATGCCTACGTGCCTCAGATACGGCTCTCTCTGCAACTCCTCACCGACCGGTTTCTCGTCCCGCTTGTACGGGATCGGCGCCCTCGAGAAGTAGAGCGCACGTCCGTCCGCGGCCCTGGCGACCTTCACCACCATCGGATCGGTGCGCGCCTCGTCGAAGTTCAACGGCGTTGCGCACGTGCCCACGTCCCATCGGCCTTCCCGCACGAGCTCGAGCGCCGCGCGGACATGCGCCTCCTTCAGCAACGGCTCATCGCCCTGAACGTTGACGATCGTGCTGTATTCCCGGTACTCGGGTCTCTCGGCAAGCTCCGCCACCCGGTCGGTCCCTGACGGGTGGTCCGCCGAAGTCATCTCTACGGGCGCGCCGAGTGCACGGCATACGTCCGCGACCTCCTTGGAGTCTGTCGCGACCACTGCGTGATCGAGAACAGACATCTCCACAATGCGGCGCCAAACCCACTCGATCAGTGGGCGCCCCAGTATCGGGTAGAGCGGTTTATTAGGGAGTCGTGCGGACGCCAGCCGGGCTGGGACGATGCCCAAGACCTGGCCGTTCAACGTGCGTTTCCGGGGCCGGAACGGCGCGAACGGGAGGCGAAATTCACGCCAGGAAAGCTACCGGGATTCAGGGGGGAGGGTCAACTCCGGATCGGGCATCCGTCCCGGGTCGGACAATTCGCGGCGCACCCTACACGCATCCGCTGCCCCACCTCGAACATTCGCGGTCAACGTGATCCGTCAGGAGCCGATTCCACCTTACCGAAGACCTCGACGATCGTGGCAGGGACGGTCCCGATATTGGTGAACGTGTGCGTGGCTCCGCCTGGAATCGAAACGACTTCGCCGGGCCCCACCAGGATCTCGTTCTCTCCCTCGATCTGCAGCCGGAGGCTTCCCGTCACCAGCACGAACACGTGGTACGCCGCCCACGTGTGGTTGTGCATGCGCCGCGTCGCGCCGGGCTCTGCGAAGTCCCGCAGAACTCGGAACGTGGGTTCGTCCGTCACCTGCATCGAAAAGATGCCGTCGTCGCCCTGAACCGGGCGGGCCGGGCCCGCGCCAGCGACGATTTGGGCGGAAGCCTCCTGAGCGACGAAGGTCAGAGCCACCGCGAGCATCAGGCGCCACGTCAAGTGCGTTTTCATTGTCCGTCTCCTTCGGGTGGATCAGAGACTCAGGAAATTATCCAGCAGTACCTTACCGTGCTCGCTGAACAGCGATTCGGGGTGGAACTGAACGCCCCACAGCGGCAGCTCCCGATGGTGCATCGCCTGCACCTCGCCGTCGTCGGCCACGTCGGTACTCCACGCGACTGGCACGAGATCGTCGGGTAAGGCAGTAGAGTCGGTTACCAGCGAGTGGTAGCGAGCCACCTCGAAGGGCGAGGGGATTCCATCAAAGATCCCCTGCCCCGCGTGTTGGATGGGCCCGGTCTTGCCGTGCATGATTCGCTGGGCCCGCACCGTTCGGCCTCCGAACGCCTCACCCAGCGACTGGTGCCCAAGGCACACGCCCAGCATGGGTATTCCGTCGGCCCCGAGGGTGCGGAACGCATCGATACTGACCCCGGCTTCGGCAGGCGTGCACGGGCCCGGAGAGACGACGATTCGCTCCGGCTTCATCTCACTCAGCTCCTGGACGGTGTGCTCATCGTTGCGCACCACGACCGGCTCCGCGCCGAGGTCGCCGAGGTACTGAACGAGGTTGAACGTGAAGGAGTCGTAGTTGTCGATTACGAGCAGCATCTGACGCTCGGTCGCCTAGGGCCGTCGGTGGAAGCGTGCGCGGAGGAGTTGGAACCGAGCAATCTAGCCGACCCCTGACGTCCGGACAGCCGCCTATCGATGAATTTGCGGATCCAGGCCGTAGTCCACGGGTAGGTCAATCCCCCATGGTGGTGGGCCGAGACACTTTCGGAACGCCACACATTAGGACGCCCTCGCGCGCCTGAAGGAGGACCGTGTACACGCGCTGTCTGGTTTGCGCCGCCACCTTTGAGCCCAACGAGCAGTTGGAGTTCCTCCCGAACGCACGCCGGGTGGCGTACGACCCGGGTCGCGGACGGCTGTGGGCGATCTGCCGGACATGCAAGCGCTGGTCCCTGACGCCCATCGAAGACCGTTGGGAGGCTCTCGAGGAGCTCGAGAAGCTCACGACCGACAAGGCGATGCTGCTGTCGCAGACCGACAACATCGCGCTCCTCCGCGCCGGACAGATGGAGATCGTCCGTGTCGGCAAGGCGCAGCTCACCGAAGAGGCCTGGTGGCGTTACGGGCGCGAGCTCGCGTCACGGCGGCAGAACTACCGTAAGCTGTCGTTCGCCGGGACCGCCGCCGCGGGTGCGGTGGTAGCCGGTGGCTGGGCGACCGGTGGCATGACACTTCTCGGAATGTGGTTCATCATGGGCCACGCGCCGGACTCGATCACCGATGCGGCTCGCTGGCTCCGATTCGGCGGCGCTGCTTGGCGGGGACGGCAGGAGTGCGAAGGCTGTGGCTATGCCTTCCGCGCGCTCCACTACCGTGACCGGGGGAGCATCGGCGTCTTTCCGGGGCGCGAGCCGGGCGAGATGAAGCTCGTTCACCGGTGCCCGTCCTGCGGACACTACCGAGGAGGCGGCTTGCACCTGGAGGGCCCGGTAGCCGAGCGGACGCTAAGGCGGGTTCTGGCCTACCACCACTTCGCGGGTGCGTCGGAACGACGCGTGGGCATGGCTGCGCGGCTCATCCAGGAGGCCGGTTCACCGCAAGATCTGACGCGCATCGTGGTGAAGGACGGCCGCCGACTTGGGGATCTGCAGCGGACGGGTGCGATCGCGCTCGAGATCGCGGTGAACGAAGCGTCCGAGCAGCACCTGCTCGAGCTGGAGCTCGCGGACCTGGAGGCTCACTGGAAGCAGGAGGAGGAGCTCGCGGCCATCATCGACGGTGAGCTGACTCCCCTGCCGGTGCTCGAGACCCTGCGGCGCAAGGTCACAGGGCGCGGTTAGGCAACCCCGGGGGTCTCAGCCAACGGGCTCCATCTTCCAGAAGATGATTCCGCCTGCCTGTTGACCGACCGCCACCGAGCCGATCAGCTCGAAGCTCTCGAGGTCGTACACGTCGACCTTACCGGGCTCCGCGCCCTTCCCCTCGACGCTGACGAACGCGAAGCGTGAGTCGGGGGTGATCGCCACACCGTGCGTGACGGTCGTCGTGGAAGGAACGATCGCGTAGCTCTCTCCTGTGGCCGCATCGAAGAACTGGACCTGGCCGGCGCCCTTGAGGGACGCCACGAGCACCCGGCCGTCGGGAGTGATGCCGAGGTTATAGGGAGAGCCGGGCACGGAGAACTTTCGTTCCAACGTCCAGCTCTCGCGATCGATGACCAGGATCTCCTGGCCCTTGTTGCACGCGACGAATACCGAGCGACCGTCCGGTGTGGGTTGAGCCCACGTCGGTGAGCACGTGGGCTCCATCGCCATCCCTCTCGACGGTAGGGGCCCTGTGATGCCCCTGGCTCCCGTGACGATCTCGCCGACCTCGTAGTCGTCGAGCCGGCCTTCCGCGCCCTTCGCGACCGAGAAGCGGCGAGATACCTCGAACGTCCGAGTGTCGATCTCGACCATCTGGTCGTCCATCATGCAGTTCGTGTATGCGAAGAGCCCGTCCGGCGCGATCCTCAGCCCGTGGGGCATGGTGCACGTGGCGATCTGGTCTACCTCGACGAGGTCGGGCGTGTATACGACGGATACCGTCGAGGGGACGTGCTCGCCGTGCAGGTTGAAGTTCGCGATGAACGCGTAGAGCCCGTCCGGAGTGAGGTCGAGTGTCGCAGGGAAGTTGCCGAGCAGAATCGGCGCGGCCACCAGCGTGTCCGGGCCGGCGTCGAACTTCCATAGCTTCCCGTCCGGGATGCCATGTGCGGTCGTCATATAGAGCTGCGAGCCGTCGGGGGACACGTTGAGCCCGTGCGGCCCTTCCGTTTCAATGGCCATCTCCCCGACTGGCGTCGTCTGGTCGAGAGTCACTCCGTCGGGTCCCAGCCGGATGCGGTGAATCAGATCCGCCGACTCGGCCCCCACGTATACGTAATAGACGGCTTCAGCGCCGGTCGATGACGCGGCAGATGCGGGAGAGTCTCCCGTCGGCGCGGCCGAACCGGCGGCGCAGCCGGCGAGAAGGACCGGGACCAACACTGCTAGGGATCTTCGGGTGCTCATCAGATGCTCAGATCTCGTGGGGATCGCGGTCAGTTGCGCGTGGCACCTGGCCTCCGCGACTTTGCGAGCGTCGCCTCGGGGAATCAACAGTCGTCCCCCTGGCGCGGGTCTAATAGGCCGAACCCGAAGGTCCTTTTCAAGGGAGCCGGAGCAGGATGAGACGCACAGCACCATTCGCGGTCATGATCGCATTCGCGATCTTCGCCGTACCGAGCGAGGCCCAGGAGCAAAGCCTCGAAGCCGGCCTACGGGTCGCCACCATCACAACCGACCCGGCTGAGGTCACGATGCAGGCGGGAGGCAGCATGCCCCTTGTGATCCTGACCCTCGATGCGAACGGCGATCCGGTAGATGCGGTGCTCCGCATTCGGGGCCGCGGCATCGGATACGAGGACGGCGTCCTGACCGCGCCAGAGGGTGGTGACTTCCAACTCTTCGTTTCGGTCGTATTGCCCGCCGATGCCGGGGTCCAGCCGGCGTCGGCTCAGATTCCCGTTCACGTCAGCTGGCCCCAGGTCGCGCGTATCGAGGTGACGAGCCGGACGGCGGGTCGGCTGTATGCGGGAACGTCGGTGCGGTACTCGGCGGCGGCGTTCCTCTCGAACGGCAGCCCGAGGCCCGATGCTGACATCACTTGGCGGTCGTCGAACGCGGCGGTGGCGACCATCGATAGTTGGGGTGAAGTCACCGCTCATGCAGCGGGGGCCGTGACCATCACTGCCGAGTTCGAGGGCACCACCGAGGCCGTCGAGTTGGACGTCCCCACTCTGGACTTGGCCTCGATCGAGATCACGGGTGGCGCCGATCAAGTGCGGCAGGGTGATGTCGTGACGTTCGAGGCCGCGGTCATGGCCGCCGGCGGCGCGGTAACCGACATCCCGGTCACTTGGTCCCTGTCCTTCCAGCCGGACGACACGATCAATGCGCCTGGCGCTGCCGGGATCATCGAAGACGGCAAGTTCGTCGGTGAGGTGCTGGGCCAGTACACGATCATCGCCTCGGCGGGATCGCACGTCGCCCGGAAGAAGGTCGACGTGCGGCCGCGCGGCGCCGTCCAGGACATCGAGCTCATCGGTCGTGGGAACGTCACCGACCAGCGCACCTCGGACCTGTGGATCTTCGAGGGCCTGGACGGCCGTGACTACGCGGTGACCGGCACGTGGGGCGCCTCGGGTTGGGCGTTCTTCTGGGACGTTACCAACCCCGGTGCGGTCATGAAGATCGACTCGATACAGGTCGACGCCCGTACCGTCAACGACGTGAAGGTCTCACCCGACGGCCGCTACGCGGCCCTGTCCCGTGAGGGCGCGTCGAACCGGGCGAACGGTCCGGTCCTGATCGACCTGGCCGACCCGCAGCATCCACAGATCGCAGGCTACCTCGAGGACGGCTCCATCACCGGTGGTGTACACAACATGTTCGCCACGGACGACCATCTGTTCGTGCTCGCCGGGGGCGACAAGTACGTCATCTTCGATGTGACGGACATCTACAATCCCAAATTTGTCAGCGAGTACAATCACCCGAATAGCCGCGTCCACGACGTGTGGGTTCACGACGGGATCGCTTATTCGTCCGAGTGGGAGAACGGCGTGGTCGTGGTCGACGTCGGCAACGGGCGTTGGGGTGGCTCAATCGAGAACCCGACGTTCGTGACGAACGTGCCCTACCCTGTCGGCAGGACGCACGCGGCCTTCCCGTACTATTCCGAGTCGGCGGACAAGTTCTACCTATTTCTCGGTGACGAGATCATGGGTCGCGGCGATCAGGCATGGCGCGGCACCAACCTCAACGGGGTTCCGGACAAGGGTGGCACCCCGATCGCGTACAGCGGCTACATCCACGTGATCGACTTCACCGATCCGATGAATCCGAAAGACGTGGCGCGGTACGAGGTCACCGAATTCGGTACCCACAACAGCTGGGTCGAGGACGACGTGCTCTACCAGGCGTACTACGACGGCGGCGTCCGCATGGTCGATGTGTCCGGTGAGTTGATGGGCAACCTCGCCACGCAGGGCCGTGAGATCGCAGTGTTCAAGCCTTTCGACCCCGATGGCTTTGCGGCGAACGTCAGCATGGTGTGGGGCGCGCAGCTCCATAAGGGGCACATCTTCTTCAATGACCTGGTGTCCGGCATGTGGGCCGTGAAGCTCGTGCCTACGGAGCGGCCGATCAGCTGATTGGTTTGGGTGTGGGCCAGACACACGACGCCCCCTCCTCGGGCTCCGGTTGCTTTCGCTGAGCGTCCGCTTACTTCTGGCGGCGTCGGCTGGGGCAGAGTCGCCTCGGAGGGGGCGTCGTGCGTCCGGCCCTCGGCCAGGGATTTGCTGATCCGTCTTACCGTCGGCGTCGCACCGGACACGAGGGCTGGGGGGCCTCGCACCGGACACGAGGGGGGCTCTAGGGTTCCTCGCGGAGCTCGGATAGGGTGGTTACTCGGCCTTTTTGGGCCCACCTGGCTAGTGTCGTCTTTTCGGGCTCGAGGCCTAGGCCCCAGGTGGCGTCGGAGAGGGCGGTGACTGGGTAGTCGCGCGACTGCATGCCATCGACGGCTTGGGTTACGCAGACGTCTCGAGCTACGCCTACTACGACGAACTCCAGGGGACGACGCAGGGCTTGTGAAAGGGCTGCCAACAAGGCATCTGTCGATGGATTTCCGGCGAAGACGTCGAACTGGTTTTTCTGGATGAAGACGGGGCGGTCTTCGCGGACGGCGGTCGCGGCGACCCGGGCGGCATCCTCGGGCGTGGCGTCGATCGGTAGCACGACCGGTGCGTCGGGGCGGATCTCTGGAATGACCTCGGCCCCAGCGCGCTCTGCCGGGTCGTCGGAGCGTCCCATGCAGTGAGGCGGGTACGTTCCCGCCATCGGGTCGGGGGAGACGGGATCGATCTCGTCGTCGTCCATGTGGTGCCAGTCGCCGGTGAAGACCGTGACGTCACACGAATCGCCCATCCATTCAACCGCTGACTGAAGCGTAGGAATGACCTGCACAGAGCCGAGGTCGCGGTCGTCGGCGAGGTCCTTCACGTAGAGCCGTCCGTTCGGATCCATGAAGTCGACCTGGGCATCGACGACCCACCCGACCCTCGCGGTGTCCCTATTCAGGTCACGAGCTCCAGCCGATCGTTGCGGCGGTACCAGCGTCCCACCTTCGCGAGCGGCTCGCCTTCCAGGCACACGACATCCGCCGTGTAGTCGAAGTTGCCGCGAACCAGGGCAGACCCGACGCCGTACGAGTCGACTGGCACGCCGGACTTTTCGAAGAAGCGGATTTTCTCTACGGAGAAGCCTCCGGAAACCACGATCTTCACGTGCTCGAAGCCCTCCGCATCGAGAGCGCCTCGAACCCGATCGACCAACCTCGGGTTTACGCCCCGGGGGTCGAAGTCTCCCATCTCGGCGCTCAGGGACTCGTCCACCAGATCACCTGAGGTGTCCAGTCTCACGCCCCACAAACGCGCGCCCAGCGCCCGGGCAACATCGAGCGACCCGCCCACGCAGTCGTTGTCGAAATCCACCAGCGAAATGACCCGCACGTCTTCAGGCATCGCATCCCTGAAGGCGCACGTCGCGGCCACGGTATCTCCGCCGAAGGCCGCTATGAGCGCGTGAGGGACCGTGCCCACGCCTTCCGAGCCCCACCAGGACGCCTGAGCGTCGGTCGACACTCCGATCGCGCCCGCTACGTGGGCAGCCCAGCCATCTCCGGTCTGCACCATCCAGTGGTCGTGTCTGGCCGGGAAGAACATGACCGGCCTCGGCCACGCGGCTTCTACCACCGCCCGGGTATTCGTCGCAATCCGTGTGCGCCGTGAGAGCACGCCGACGTATAGAGTCTCGAGGTGTGCGAACGCCGCATAGGGACCCGTGATGAGCATCACCGTCTCCCATGGCGAGGCTCGATCTCCATCGCGAAGGGCTCGGACTTCCAAGTCAGAGAAGTCATAGCCCTCGGTGAGACATAACTTCAGCATGGCAATCGCCTCGTCCGTGCCGGCGACGAAGGCGTCCTGCTTCTGAAAGACCTGCATCGTGACGTGTGGATCACGCTGTGCGTGGACGAGGACTTCGCGAGCCCTCACGAAGTACTTATCTGAGTAGTAACCGCTACGCATCTTCTCGACGGGAAACTGGAAGATGCTCGGATCCAGTCGCTCAGAGAGGTGGAGCGGAGGTGGTGCGCCTGCTGCGGTGCTGGGGTCGGTCATCAGGCGCTGAGCTCGCTTAGGCCATCGAGGGGAGGAGGCGCCCCGAGTGTTCGTGGTACGGGGCCTCCGTCAGCAGTCCCGAGGTCTCGCTACGCCGCCTGGCAGGTCATGTCCTCGGCGCAGCACATCGGCGACTTGATCATGCCGTGGCCGTCTGGGCATTTCGATACCTGAACGTTCTGGCCACCCTCCGTGGTGATGGAGTCGTTGACCAGCTCCGTGCCGCACTCGCCGCACGTCATGTTTACGCTCATCCCACACTGATCACAGGTGTACGTCGCCATCGTTGTAACGCTCCCGATTGCTGGGGAAAGAGTTCTGTCGTCTGATTACGCCGCCACAGTAACGTACTCACGTGATGAGGTCACGGCCCCAGAATAACCTTGTGCGCTAGCCCCGACCGAAACGATACTCCTGTCACTCATGGCCGCACTCTTCTGGATCCTCGGGCTCAGCCTCGGGACCTCCTTCCTCTGCTCGATCCTCGAGGCGGTCTTTCTTTCCGTCACGCCCGCCTTTATCGCTGTATTGAAGGAGCGCGGCGAGTGGGCTGGCGCTTGGCTGGAAGAGGCTCAGAGGAACATCGATGAGCCGATCGCCGCGATCCTGACGCTGAATACGATCGCCCATACCGTGGGGGCGACGCTTGCGGGAGCGGTGGTTCAACGCCTGTACGGCCGCCCGGCTCTGACGGCCTTCTCGGCCGGGTTGACCCTTGCGGTTCTTCTCTTCTCGGAGATCGTGCCCAAGACGCTCGGCGCTCGGCACTGGAGGCGACTGGCGATCCCTACCGCCCGTGTGCTTCGGGCCATGGTCGTTGGCATGAGGCCGGCATTGATACCCTTGGGCTGGGTGTCTCGTCTGCTCGCACCGGGTGACCCGGGCCCGATCACGAGTAAGGCCGAGATCGAGCTCCTCGCGGAGATCGGGGCTCGCGAGGGTGCGCTCGATCAGGATGAGTGGCGGGTCGTGAAGAGCGTCATCAGGCTGGACGAAGTGTCGGTCGGAGAGGTCATGACGCCGCGCACGGACATCGCTGCCGTGCCCCTTTCCTCGTCACTCGAAGAGGCGCAGGCGCTCATGCTGGAGACGGGGCATCTACGGATTCCCGTTTTCTCCAAGTCCGTAGACAACGTGGTCGGCATCCTCGTGGCCCGTGACCTGTGGCGTGCTGATCGCGATGGGGTCACGGATATCGCGGATGTCATGCGCGCCGTCCCGTTCGCGCCAGCATCCAAACGGGTCGAGGACCTGATCCCCGAGATGCGGGCCAAGCGGATCAAGATGGCGATCGTGGTCGACGAGTTCGGGGGCACCGCCGGCGTGGTGACGCTCGAGGATCTCATCGAAGAGATCATCGGCGAGATCCAAGACGAGCACGAAGCCGACGAGCCGCTGGGGTTTCAGGGCCTCGAGGGCGGTGGACGCATCAGGGTATGGGGCGGCGTCTCGCTCAGGGACGCTACCGCCCGCCTCGGCTTCGACTCCACGGACGACGAGGACGAGGGTTATGACACGGTGGGTGGGCTCGTGCTGAGTCGCCTCAATCGTATCCCCATCGTGGGCGACTCCATCGACATCGAGGTGGGCGTTCTAGTCGTCGATCGCATGCGGGGTCGCAGGATCGAGTACCTGATGTTCGAGCCTGCGGGCCAGGGGCTGTAGGGACGTCAGCACGACATCAGCTGCAGTTGACTACGAGAGCGCCGGCTCGGCCGCGTCGTCGTCTTCGGGGACGGGCGTTCCATCGGCTGGCGCCGGTTGATCGTCGGCATCTGGCCCGGCCGCTCGTTCAGCCCGCTCCTCCATCCAAAATGAGATCGCGAGGAGCACGGCACCGCAGGTGATGGCCATGTCCGCGACGTTGAAGATCGGGAACGGCCAAAGCCACAGGTCGATCGGGCCGATGAAGTCCACGACACCCTGACTCCACCGAACTCGGTCGTACAGGTTACCAATCGCGCCGGATACGACCAGAGAGATGGACACGATGCGCAGGTAGTCGCCCTTGCTCGCTTGCTTGAGCAGGACACCCAGCAGAACCAGAGCTACGAGCGTGATCGGTACGAAGAACCAGCGCGAGTCGTCACCGAGCCGAATCCCGAACGCAGCGCCCTTGTTGAAGGCCAGCGTCAACGGGATCAGCCCGCCAAACAGCTCGCTGCTGCGGCCCGCGAGGGCATCCAACGCCCAAGACTTGGTCCACAGGTCGAGGACAATGACGGTCGGGAAGGTCACCCCGAGAATCGCGAGCTTTGTGCGCAAGCGTTTAAGCGTCCTGAGTTTGGTGAGGGATCTGAACCAATCTACGTAAGTGGCGCCGACTTGGTTCCTGCTGTAACACGCCAAGTACCGGCGTGAGGGTCCTGCTGCGCCTATCGGAGGGCAGTTTTCCTAGCGCCGCCGTCGCTCCGGTCTCTCACCCAGCGCTCTCCGCATCACCTCGTACTGGATCGACATGATGTGGCCGAGCGAGCGAGTCCAATACGTTCCGTTGTGCCCGCCGGGCATCTGCATGAAGTCGAACGGGATATCGTTCTCGAAGAGCACCTGCGCCAAGTCTCTCGCGCCGCCGATCAGCCGATCCTCGGTACCGCTGTCCAGGTATATGTGCGGGAGCTGATCGCGAGGGACCTGGTGGATGAGGACGAACGGATCGTATGCGTCGGCCTGTTCGGCGCCGACGAACGGTCGCCCCTGCGGAGTGCGCTCCGCCTGGCTGCTGAAGCCCTCGATACCGATGGCCGCGTTGGGTCTCTGGTACCGTGCTTCTTCCTCTTCCGTCCGTTCCCTCGGAGCGCGTCGCTGTGAATCTCCCCTGAGTACGCGCGCTGCAGATCGGCCGTACTCGAGCGCACCGCTCGTGCTCCCGATCGAGACGAAGAGGTCGGGATTGCGAAGACCCATGGTGATTCCACCGTAGCCGCCCATCGACAGCCCGGTCAGCGCCCGCCCTTCCCTGCGCGCGATCGTGCGATAGTTCGAGTCGACGTGCCCGACCACGTCCTTCACGATGTGGTCTTCCCAGTCGTTCCGCTGGCCCCCGGTGCTCTCCGCGTAATTGATGTACCAGGAGTTGCCTCCATCCGGCATCACCACGATCAGGTCACCGTAGATCCCGGAATAGAAGGCGGCCCCTTGCCGAGACCAGGCCGTGTAGTTCGAAGTAAGCCCGTGGAGGAGGTAAAGCACCGGATACCGCTCGTCAGAACTCTCGTAGTCAGCCGGGAGAACGATGTTGTACTTCATGGTGCGGTCCACCGCCGGGCTGTAGAAGTCCACGGTGGTCACGCTCTCCTGCGCGGCCACCGCGGTCGCCAACGAGAGGAGCAGTGCCGTCAGCAGTCCGGTACGAAACGAGTTGGATTTGCGCACGTGGTTATCTCCCTTCCGTCATGTTCTACCTGTGGAGCGCGGCGGTTTCCGGAACGAGAACAGGTACGGTCCCTGTGCCCGGTCTCGGCTCACGTGGCCGCACGAAGAATCGGGTGGTAGCGGAGGTGTTGAGCTCTTCGATCACTATGGTGATCAGGTACTCGCCCTGAAGTTCGGTCATCCGCTGGGATGCGATGAGGGTCCAGCGAATCACCGCCGACTCGCCTGGCGTCACCATCATGGTTGGGTCGACTTCCACCACCTCGTTCACCAATGTCATCGCCCCTCCTCCCCGCTCGCGCCGTACGGGTGAATCCACCGTGACGCGGTACTCGGTGACGGGAGTTACCGCGGTGGCATACAAGCCCAGATCGAGTTCGACAGTCACGCGATCGTCGGGGTGGAATACGACCCCTGACGGCATCACCGTACCGTCCACAGCATGGAGATCCAGAGCTACCTCGCTCGTGGATGCGGTTGCACAGGATGTGAGTGTAAGGGCCGTGAACAGGAGAGCGGTTGCGCTGCGCATCTGGATCATCCGATATGGGACTCGATCTTGTTGTGCCCGGGGCTGGGAGCCCGGCATACTTCGTCGCGGAGTCTATGGAGGCATGCCGGTCGCCGCAAAGACATCGCCGTTCGGCATAGCGATCTAACGCTACCTGCGGGAGCCACATCACCTAATGAAAGACAGCGAGGCAGGTCGAGACCGGAGAATAACCGGCGGCTCTCGTGTGAGCGCCGTCAAACGGAGGAGCTACAATGAATCTGCGGCCTGAGAGAAAGGCTTGGCCGACGCTCGGGGCGCGTTCGAGCGCCGTGAACCTCGCCAGCCGCCTCGAGGGGATCGCCGAGCCGGGGCAGATCGTTCTCAGTCACACCGCTGCGGAGCACCTGGGGGACGAGATCGAGCTGGAGGACCTCGGGGAGCGAGCACTGAAGAACGTGGATCAACCGGTCCGGTGTTGGGCGATCCGGGGGTGATTCTCGCCGCGCCCCCCGTCATCCCCTGTAGATCGGCTCACACGGGTCCCGGTCGATCCCGGGCGTCTCGAGGCCGATCCACACCACCAGCGTGGTGTCCCGGGCCTCGCTCCAACGGGCGTCAACGCTGAGTTGGGCGGTCGGCCCTGTACGGTAGTCGAACGGGACCGACTCACCGGCCGCCACGCTCACCTCCAGCTTGCCGTCGCCCAGGTTGTCCCGGATTAGGACGTCCCACTGCCCGCTATGGCCCGCATAGATCTGCATGCATCCCTTGAGGGTCAGGCCCACGGTGGGAAGCGGGAGGCTCAGGAACGTGCCTTCGCCGGCCTCGATTGGGATCCGGATCCACCCGCCTCCTTCCATCATGCTCTGGAAGAGATCGAAGACGGACTGGCCACTGGCTGGTGCAGGCGCGGTGGCCAGCGTGAGGACGGTCAGGATGGGTGCGAGGATGCGCATGGGATGTATGAAAGTATGGTTTCGGCCGCCGAACACGGCGTCGGAACCCTCAGTCGAACAGGGTCTTGAGCGGCTCCGCGACGGCGACGATCATCAGGACCAACACGAGAATCACCCCTATTGTGAGCAGGTGGAGCAGGCTCTTCAGAGCCACGAAGAGATGAGAGATCTCACTCCCCTCGGTCTCGACGATGTTACGAACGGCGTTCGCAGTGAAGAAGCTCCACGTGCCGGTCACGGCTAGGAGCAACGCCACGAGCGCGGACTCGAGCTCCCTTCTCAGGCGCGCAGGCATGTCCAGCGTCGGGAGGCCGACGGTCTCTGCCGAGTCCTGGTGCTCCATGCTGGTCTTCCCGTTGAGGTGCAATCCAGAGTGAGGCTATCTACCCACCTAAATCAAGGCTGACGCCGCGTCCGAAGGACACCCGCGCAGCTCGTCGCCCCTTCCCGTCTCGCCTACACCTCCTGTAACGGTAGCCTCTTTGGATGTCCTATCCGTGGCGCAGAGTGGTCACATTCCGCCTCCCCCCCTGACGTTGAGGTGTCTCATGCGCTGTATTCGCGTTTGTACCGTACTGCTTGCTGTCGGTTTGCTCGCAGCTTGTTCCGAGTCGGCTACTGGGCCGACTGACTCCCGCTTCGGCGTGGAGCCCGCGTTCTCCCATATCACCACCACCACCATCGAGCTCGGCAGCGCCTTGGTTTGGCTGCCACCACGCCTCCCGCCACGCCTGCTCGGGATCCTGAGAATCAGATCGTGAAGTGTGAAGGGTCCGAGGCTGGTACTGGCTGCCGCCCCACAGTCAGCGAGACTGCTCCGATTGATGCGTACGTCATCAACCAGCACAGTGCGTGGAGCCCGCCCCTCGCCAATACGCAATACATCGCCCCGGTCCCTTCGCCGTCCGTTGCGAATGATCAGTGTGCCAACTGCCGGTCGTCGGAGACGACCTGCGAGAACGAACTCGACATACCGGAGGACGGGGTCGCCACGGCCGACCTCACGATTTCGGTGATCGCCGACAACGGGGTGAGGGTTTACGTCAACGATGAGTTCGTCGGCTCTCACAATTCGTTCAATTCTACGGCGATGTTCACACATACGTCCGACACCGACGAGAGCGGCACCAACGTATTGAAGTTCGTCTTAGTTAACGGCTGTGGCGCGTCGTGCGTAGGATTTGGGGGACCGTTGGGGTTGGACTACCTCGCGACGGTCACCTATGAGGTCGTCGCCACGGATCCCACCAGCAAGGACCAATGCAAGAAAGGGGGTTGGGCGCATTTCGGATTCCGTAACCAGGGCCAGTGCATCCGATTCGTGAACACCGGCAAGGACAGTCGATAGGGAAATTCCCCTCCGTTCCACCGAGGAATGGTTCGAGCCCCGAGCGTCCCTGTGGCGTTCGGGGCTCTTTCTTCCCGGCGTAGGATTCACCGCCCACCGCTATCCCCGACGCATCCTTGGATGTCCTATCCGTGTAACCCCGCCAGCTCAGCTGCTGGCGGCGACCCTCCCGGGGGCTTGCCGTCCACATCCTCCGAACCGGGACGGGTATTGCGTCGCGCCCGCCGAATGGGAATTCTGCCGGACGGAGTCATTATGACCACACAGTACGTCCCCACGATCCCTCTGCGCCCGAGTTCGGCCGCGAGCGTTATGGTTCTCGCGTGCGCGCTCACGTCATGTGCCGGCCCACCACCGCCCCCTCCTCCGCCCCCTGTCGACGAGCTCCCGCTCCCTCCCGCCCTGCGGCTCCGGATGTATACCGCCATCCTGGAGCGGGTCCTCGTGAGCGATATGATCCAATGGGGCGAGCCGGTGACTGCGATCTGCCTGGGGCTGGGCGAAGCCGCCACGCCTCCGTCGGTCGACCTTCTCCTACGCTTCGCCGGAGGCGAGCCGCCGCTCTACGGATCGAACGGTTGCACGCGCTCGATTGATCCGGTCACCGAGCTCGCCGTGATTCAGACCACGGAGGGTGCACCCGCGCTCTTCGTGACCCTGGTCGAGGCGTCTGACAGATGGGACCGAATGGTCCTCGTGCGCATCGACAAAACGGGATGGGCGACGTACACACTCCGGTGTCGAGTTGAAATGGATGTTCTCGGCGTGGCTGCGGGAGATGCCACGCCCCCGCCCGAGCTGCTTCTAGCCAACCCATCGGCCGTGACATGGCGGGTCAGGCGCTGCTAGACAAGCTCCGCACAAGTACGACGCCGAGCGAGCGGGGCCTCGCGCGTCACTCGCGGCGACGGTTCAGTTGCGACCTCGAGTCTCGAAGAATTGCTTGAGCCCAGCGTCGTTGAGGGCCGGCACAAACCGCTCACGCTCGCGCCAGATTCGCTTCCGGGTGACGTCGATTCCAGCCCGGTCCATGTATACGATGGCGAGCGCCACGGCGTCCTCCGATGGGAGGGCTCCTGTCCCCGCGTACTCTACGAGATCGTCGTATCCGGCGTCTTCTGACGCGATCCACAGGGCGAGCTGTTCGACGAACGGGCCGATTCGCGGGTGGAGGATCATCCCCTGGAACAGCCACATCACGTTGCGCGGGCCGGTGTGCTCGTCGGCGTGTCGAATCTCGAAGCGGTCCTGTGGCTGAGGGATCGGCCGGGTCCGATGCACGGGACGCGTCGGGACGCCCCACTCGTGCGGATCATCATCCGTGAGAACGAGGGCGCCGTCTCTCCGCGCGATCAGGTCGCTCGCCTCTCCTTCGGCCTCGAAGTAGGTGCCGACCGGAAACGTGATCACCATCGCCTCAGGGCGGGTCCGACGGAGCGTCAGGCTGACGCTCTCTGCCCCGCCCTCAGAGCTTACCAGCTCCACGTGACCCTCGCGGATCGCCTCGAGGATGTCGTAATCGGCGATGACCGGCCGTGGCTCGATCCCAGCTGTGACACTCTGGCGATTCGCTTGAAAGATGAACACGTGTTGGCTGGGCAGGAATTCGTGGAGCTCGACGAGCTCGAACCCTGCCGGTTTCCATTCGCTCAGGACCTGGCGAACCGACATCCGGTGGTCGGCCTTGATATGGTCGCCGCTACCGTCCTCGACCCGGTACTCGACCAGAGCCACTCTTCCATCGGGCTTCAGTGACGCCCGCAACCTCGCGAGCACCGGCTCGGGGTCCGAGAGCTCATGATAGACGTCGACGATCAGGATCCAGTCGACCACGCCCTCGGGGAGCTTCGGGTCGTCGGGCTCGCTCAGGACGAGCTGGATTCCGGTGACGCCTTCCTCTTCGGCGCGGATCCGTAGGAGTTCCAGCATCTCGGGCTGGATGTCCACGGCGAACACCGTGCCGCTCGGAGCCACGAGCCGTGCCATCCGGCGCGTGTAGTATCCAGAGCCGGCTCCGAGGTCCGCGACGACGTCGCCGTCCTCGAGGCCCATCACCGCGAGCATCTCGGCGGGCATTTCTTCGGCGACGCGTTCGGGGCGTTCGAGCCAGTCGGCGCCCAGATACGTCATGAACGCTGCTGGTACGCGTTCGGGGAGCTCCACCGGCAGCTCCTGCGCCTGCGCTGAACTGGGTCCGAGGCAGAGCGAGAGCCCGACGCATACACACAGAGACGGACCGATCGCCCGCACGAGTGACCCGGATGGTGGAAGTCCGACTTGGGTCTTCACTCTCAGCATGACTATCTCCCATGACGCTTCAGCCGTTGGATGGCTCGATCATGAACCGCAGACTCGGAGAATGGAAGAGGCTCCGAAGCGTTACATCGTGGGTCGGGATGCCGGTGCCCTCGCCGAGGGTGACTAGACCCTCTGGTGCCGCAAGGTCAAGAACCCCGACGCCAAGTGTGAAGTGATGCCGACAACGTCGACGACTGTTCCACCAAGAAGCTGCTCTCCGTCGATACATCGAAGTCCACATTGGGGCAAAGGGTGTGTGGAGGCGGCGGGAGTGACGTCGTCCCTTCGGGCCGCCGTCGGCTCCTCGGTGGACTTTCTGGGACTTCGTAGCCCGTCACGGCTCGTCGGCTCGAACCCGCTAGGCGTTCTTCGCTGCGCGAAGCCCGCGCGGGCTCAACTCCCGCCGCATCTTGTGGGTCGCTCAAAACAAGAATGCCCCCCGACCTATCTGGTCGAGGGGCCATTCTAGTGGAGGCGGCGGGAGTCGAACCCGCGTCCGCATAGGGCTCCTGCAGAGTCTCTACGTGCGTAGACCGCTGATTAGTCTCGCCTCGGGCGGTCAGTGGTCAACCAGTCCCTTGGCCAGCCACCTTGAATCTCACCCCCCGACCCGGTGGCATGACCGGGGGGCCAGCCCAACTCGTCGTCGTCTCAGGAGCCGCCTTGGGCGGGCAATTCTAGAGACGGGCACGTAAGGGTTACTTACGCAGCCAGTGCCATGTTGTCGTTGGCAATTAAAATTTTTCCCGAAGATTTACGAGGATCGAGACCTCGGCACGCTACTCCACGTTCACCAAACACGTCGAAACCGGGACGCCCCCAATGAATGCGGATGATCTGTCAAACATCTGTGGAAACAAAGCTACCTGGAGTCCGAGGTAGAGGTCCACCCATCGGATGTGCTCAAGCCTCGGAAGTGGCCCCCACCCGCTGGCCCTCTCGGTACCCCTCGAGCAGCGCCTCGACCTCCTCCAGCGTTTTCGACTGGAAGAGCTCGGTCCTCAAGCTACGCCCGTCGGGCAGGCCCCTGGTATACCAGCCGAGGTGCTTCCTGAAGTCGATGATCGCCCGATCCGCATTCTGCTCGAACGCGATCGCGTTTCTGGCGTGCAGCAGGCAGATCTCGAAACGCTCGTCCACCCCGGGATCGGGCGGCACGGGGTCCCCATCGAGCGCCGCCCGCGCCTGACGGAAAATCCACGGGTCCCCGTGCGAGCCGCGAGCGATCATGATCCCTGCGCAGCCGGTCTCGTCCCGCATGCGGCGAGCGTCGTCGCCCGAACTGATGTCACCATTTCCGATGACCGGAATTTCGAGCACCTCGGTGACCGCGGCAATTTCGTCCCACCGCGCTTCACCCTTGTACATGTCCGCTCGGGTCCTGGCGTGCAGGCACAGCGCCTTGGCCCCGGCGTCCTGACACCGGAGCCCGATGCCGACGGGGTCGCGCGACTGCTCGTTGAAGCCACTCCGGATCTTCACCGTGGTGGGGATCGACGTCGCGTCGTCGACGGCCCGGATGATCGTTTCCACCAAGTCCAGGTCGCGAAGGCACCCCGACCCGCCGTTTCTCTTGACCACCTTCTTCACCGGACACCCGAAGTTGATGTCGATGAAGTCCGGCCCGTATGTATCCGCGACGAATGCGGCGGCATCGGCCATCATGATCGGGTCCGCACCGAAGATCTGGATCCCGATGGGTCGCTCCTCTTCGTCGAAGCGCAGGTAGTCCCGGGAGCGCGGCGACTGCATCACGATGCCCGCCGCGCTCACGAACTCACTCACCACGACATCTGCGCCGAACCTGCGACAGAGTCGACGGAACGGGGACTCGCTCACGCCGGCCTGAGGGGCGAGGTAGAGCGGTGTGCGGAGCCCTTTCAAGAGCGGGACGACGTCTGCGAACATGCTCCGAAGCTAGGAAGAGGAGCCGGTGGCGTGAAGGCGCTCAACGCGGGGGTGACGCGGCTTGACGGAGTGTCTATAGTCGTGTCCACGCCGCACTCTATATGCGCCCGGAGGCCAGGAAATCAGATGAAGCTGAGGGAGTTCTTCACCGCCGATGTCGTGAAACTTGACCTGGAGGCCGGGACGAAGGACGAGCTGCTCAAGGAGCTGGTCGGCCTGCTCGCGTTAGACGAAAAGTCTGGTGCGATCCTCTTCAAGACGCTGAAGCGGAGGGAGAATCTGGGCTCGACCGGCATAGGCAAAGGGATCGCGATTCCGCACTGCCGCTCCTTGGTCATGAAGCGTCTGTGCCTGGCCTATGGACGCAAGCCCGCGGGCCTGGACTTCAACGCGATCGATAGCGCCCCCGTGCACAACTTTTTCCTCATCGTGGCTCCGCCGCTCGAGGTGTCGAATCAGTACCTGCCTGTGCTGGGGAAGATCGCCCAGTTCGCGAAAGATCCCGATGTGCCTGCGGGCTTGATGGCACTCGCCGATCCGGAGGACTTCCTGGCGCTCCTCGACGAGAAGGCCACCTAGGCCCCTACACAAAAAAAGCCCGCCCCGAAGGACGCGCTGTGTCACAGAGTGGACGTCTCGCTCGTTCTCTACTTGTCTAGGTCTTCAAGATCTTCTTGATGGTCGTCCGGCCGTTCACGGTCATTTTCACGTAATAGACACCCAACGCTACCTGCCTGCCGAGATGGTCGGTGCCGTCCCAGAAAGCTTGGTAGCTTCCGGGCTGGGTGTACTCGAGCAACTCCATCCTCTGACCGTCACCGGATACGTGCCCCAGTGCAACGGGGGTGCCGACTTGCTGCTGAATGAAATTGAAGATTTGGATCGATACACGCGGAACTGTGCCGTCCACAAAGAGATCATCCAAAAGTGTAAAGGGGATGACCGTCTCCGCATTGAACGGATTCGGACGATTCTGCTCAAGCGTAAATCCGCTGCCCTGACCGGGCGCGCCCGGTCGCCTGTCCTGAGCGGACAGCGCTTCCGTAGCGGCGAACAAAGTAAGGAAAGCGGACAAGACGCAGATCCAACGTCTCATCAACATCTGGTCACATCGGTCTGTAGCTAAGGTTCAATCACGCTCCTGGCGGCACTTTGCCGAAAACAAAACACTCCACCATCATGTTAGGCCGAAGACCTCTCGAACGTCAAGTAAATCACGGACTTTCGGGCCCACGACGGTCTTCACAGATGTGATACAGCGCGGGGCCCAATTCGTTGCCTGGGCGACTCGTTCAGGCCCGTCAGATTGGCACATCTCTCCCCTCTGGGTTCCGAATAGTGACACCCAGCCCGTCCAAGTAGTTGAGAAGAGGGATCAGGTGCTTCCGCGTCACAGGGAGCGCCTCGCGAAACGCCGAGGGGCCGAGGCCCGTCTGTCCGCCCAGGAGCTCTCTCACGCGCCCGACGGCTGCGTTCAGATCGGCGGGCACGGCGTAGTAACCGTCGGCGATCGGGACGAGCTTCCCGCCGGTCTCGAGGAATTTGATGAGAGACCAGACGTCGGGGCGTTCGAGCAGCGGCTTCGGCAGCTCGTCCGCCAGGGGGGCCGCGAGCCCTCCCTTCGTGTAGAGGGCGAGTAGCTCACGGGCCGCGACCTCCTGGTCGGACGAGAGCTCAGCCGTGTGACCAGGCAGGTGGACGCCGCCGTCCCGCACCTCGAGCGCCCCTTGCCGGAGGAGGCGCTCAATCACCCCGTCGGCAAGCTCTGATGCCGCCCAACTCGGCAGTGCAGACCGGAGCACCGAGAGCGGAATCGAAGCCTTGAGCGAATCCGCTTCGTGTGCCTCCTCGACTGCCCGGCGGATCTTGGCGGTGGCCTCCGCCACGACCAGGTCCCCAAAGACGCGTTGGCCAGCTCGGAGGGCGCCGCCCTGATCGAGAATCGCAAGGCCGTCGGAGACCGCCGCGGGTGCCAACCCCGTCTGGAGGGGTAGCTCGCCGTCGGTGCTCCCGCGCCATGCGGACACGGATACGGCCGCCGCGACGCTCTCGGTGGGGCCGCCATCGATGACGTCGGTCAGGGCGCTGCGCAGCGCGTCATCCAAGCGGCTGCGCTTCGGAGGGGCGGGCTCGGCGACAGATCCGCCGCCGATCGTGATCACGGGTGAGTACGCTCGCAGTACGATGCGGTCCCTCGCGCGTGCGACCACCGGCTCTTCGAGCCGAAGTTGGACCCACCCCTCCTGCGCGGCCTTGATCGGGTCTGCCTGCAGCAAGGCGCAGCGGGCCATGACCTCGGCAGTGCCGACATGGACGCGCACCCTCTGGTTGTGCTCGAGTGTCCAGGGGGTGTCGTCGAGCAGTCGCACGCGTGTAGTGAGCATCCACGTCGGCGACCAGTACCTTCCCGTCACCAGCGTCGCCCCGCGCGTGACCACGGCCCTGTCTGCTCCGTCTCCACTCAACGCGACCGCCGCGCGATCTCCTGCCGCAGCGCTGTCGACGTCGCGCCCATGTACCTGCACAGCACGGATTCGAGCGTCGAGGTCGTTGGGAAGGATCCGGACCCGGTCCTTGGAATTGAGGGTGCCGGTCCACACAGTCCCGGTGACCACAGTACCGGTTCCCTGGATGGTGAAGACTCTGTCGAGCGGTATACGGACTAGGTCGTCCGCCGCCGACTTGGTGACTCCCTGTGCCGCCTCCCGAAGCGCGTCGCACAGCACCTCGAGTCCTTCGCCTGAGGTGGCCGAGGTCGGCACCATGACGGCTGCGGCGTAGGGCGTACCATCGAGCAGGTCCGCGACATCGGCGCGCACCAAGTCGATCCATTCGTCGTCGACGGTGTCGCACTTGGTCAGCGCCACGACCAGGCCGGAGACACCGAGCAACTGGACGATGGCGAGGTGCTCCCGGGTCTGGGGCATCACGCCTTCGTCCACGGCGACCACGAGCAACACCAGGTCCATTCCCGCGGCTCCCGCCACCATCGAACGCACGAACGCCTCGTGTCCTGGGACGTCGACGACACCGAATACGTGATCCCCGAGGTCCAACTCGGCGAAGCCCAGCTCGATCGTGATGCCCCGCTCCTTCTCCTCCTTGAGACGATCGGTGTCGGTACCCGTCAGGGCTTGGACCAGAGCTGTCTTTCCGTGATCGATGTGTCCCGCGGTGCCAAGGATGAGGTGACTCATGGGGCCACTTCTTGCTCCGATGGCAACAGCGCCCCGAGGAAGCGGAGCGACTTGAGCGGCTTCGACACCACATGGTAGGACACGAAGTCGGACAGAATCGCGAGGTGCCGCCTCGGGTGCGTGACATCGTGCTCGAAGCTGCCTTGTAGCAATCGGGCGATCTGAGCGCGAGCTATGGGCCCGATCCGCGGACCGGCGCCATCGAGGCCGCAGCCGGAGCATCTGATGCCTCCCGCCGCAAAGTCGAAGCGTCCGACCTCATCGTCTCCGAGCTGGTTGTCACAACGAACACAACTCTCGAGCTGGGGCGAAAACCCGAATGCGTGCGTGACCCTCCACACAGCGGCGAGCGCGGCCCCCGGAGCGTGCTGTGCGTCGACGATCTCGAGTGCATCAAGGCCTTGTTCCAAGGCGGTGAAAAGGTCCTGGCTCTCCTCCTGATCGGCGTGAGCAAGGACCAGCTCAGCCACAGCGGAGGCCCCCGCAAAGCGAACCATGTCGGCGCCGATCCCCTCCCGGAGGCGCGTGCAGTGGAAGTCCTTCATGGTTTGCAGGTCACGGTGCGACTTCACGTACACTGTCAGCTCGCCGCTCGCGAAGTTGGCGAGTGCCGTTGTTCCTTTTCCGGTTCGATCCCGGATGCCCCGCGCCATCACGCTGACGAGCCCGCGGCCCTGAGTGTAGAAGCGCAGAATCCGGCTCGTGTCTCCATAGTCGTGTGATCTCAACAGGACTGCGAAGGTGGTGACCGGGGCCACCTACCCGGTCCTGCGGATACGCCGGAGTAGGTCCATGCGTTGGCGCTCATACTGAGCCTGGTCGGCCCCCGTCGGGTCGTCGAGGGACTCGAAGCCCTCATCGAGCCGAGCCACGGCGACGAGCAGCGACCTTCGGTCGGAGCGGCCGCTGTATGCTGCTCCTGCCTCCGCCTCTACAGGGACTTCTCTCCGGCTTATGGCAAAGGCCCCAAAGCCGGCGAGCAGCATTCCGAGGATGACCGCGAGCCACCCGACAGGGGGCTGGAACGGGATCACGGCCGGCACGAGCCGGATGCCCGCCAAGGTCAGGCTGTCCGCGGAGTAGCGCCTATACGTCGACCCGGTCTCCAGCTCGATAAGCTCCAGGAAATCGAGGCCCTCGATGTCGGTCAGCGGCGCCGGCTCACGAACCAGGACTTCGATGACTTCGGTCATGCCCGGTGTGGGCACCGTGACGAAGGGATCGTCGACCCAGTACTGGACCACGAACAGACGTTCACCCGGCGGCAAGGGCGCTCGAACCACGAGGTCCCCGTCTTCGAGCGTCACCGCTTCAGGAGACAGCTCCCCCTGCCCTAGGTCGAAGTCGGTCGCGCCCTCCACGAGGGGGTATCGCCATACGATCCCTGAGTCGCGCGTGACGAGCGTCCGCGTGTCATCATTGCGGAGCTGGAAGAGATCCATGATGCGCCAACGCCCATCCTCGGGCTCGAAGAACAGGTTTCGAACCTGAACCGGGAGCTCCAGGCCCTCGGCCGGTGCGTACACCGTGTCGTACGTCTGGATCGTGTAGATCGAGTCGAGTTGCGCGGCGGTGTTCAGGGCGGACCCGAAGTACAACACCCCGTCGTGTCGGATCGAGACGAAGAAGATGTCTCCGCGGCTCGGATCCGGCACGTTGGGTAGCAGAACCTCGAAGGAGCCGTCCGCACCAAGGGGGATCGAGTCGACCTCTCCCTCGCTGAACTCAGACAGGTGGTGGAGGACCGCCACACCACTCGATAGGGTCGTGTCCCCGTTGAGGGCGCGTCCTCTCAGAATCGGTTCAGCGACCACCTGGGACGCTATCGTGACCGGTGCGGTCACGGCGACGGCGACGGCGAGCACCCCGATTGAGCCGGCGCGGCCCCACGAGGACCCTCGAGCCTCAGGGCGTGAAGCGCCCAAAGTCCTCGGGGTTGAGATTGCGGAGGTGCTCCTCGAGCTCAGACGGGCCCATCACGTCCGAGAGTGCGGCGGGCCCCTCGCCGCCGAACGTGACCTCGCCACTGCCGGCGTCCCCGGCGATCTCGATGGTCGCCTCTTCGAGGAGCTCGTCCTGAGCGAAGACGCGGGCGTCGACGCGAAGGGCGATGGCGATGGAGTCCGAGGGACGTGCATCCACAGAAATCATGTCGCCGTTTCGTCGCACCAGGAGTTCGGCGAAATAGGTGCCATCCTCGACGCGTGTGATCACGACCTTCTCCAGCGAGCCACCGAGCCCGCGGAGGACCGAACAGAGGAGGTCGTGCGTCAGCGGTCGTGGGAACGGCATCTCGGCCAGTTGCATCGCGATGGCGCTCGCCTCTGAGGGCCCGATCCAAATCGGAAGCACCCGCTCTCCACCCAACTCCTGAAGAATGACGACAGGAGTGTTCGTGGAGGGGTCGAGCCCCATACTCTGAACCCTGACCTCGACGAGCACCGAGAGTGTCCTCCGACTCGAGGAAAGCTGCGAGGGCGGGTCGCTCCCCGAGCTTCCACCAATACTCCGAAGCGTCGCGGGGGTTCTACCGAGTTCCTCGGGTACGATTGGCCCCGACACTTCCAGGGTGTGCTGGGAGGTCGCGATCACACCTCACTCGCCGGCGAAGCTCTGACTCGGGACACTAGGCCCCGACGGCACTCCTAAGGTCGTCTACACGGTCGGTCAGTTCCCAAGAAAAGAACTGGGCCTCGTCGCCGCCGGCGTCCGGTGACCTACGTTCGGGTGTGCGGCCAAAGTGCCCATAGGCGGCCGTGGGCGTGTAGATCGACCTCCTCAGGCCCAGCCTCTCGATGATGTTGGCCGGCTTGAAGTCGAACACCTCCGCCACCGCGCGTGCCACCTCATCTTCGGAGATGTCGGGGTTGCCGCGTTTTCTCACACGGACCGAGACGGGCTCCGCGACGCCGATGGCGTAGGAGAGCTGGATCTCGCACTGGGTCGCCAGGCCCGCGGCGACGACGTTCTTGGCGGCCCAGCGAGCGGCGTAGGCGGCGGAACGGTCGACCTTCGTCGCGTCCTTGCCCGAAAACGCCCCGCCCCCGTGACGGCCCATGCCACCGTATGTGTCGACAATGATCTTCCGCCCGGTGAGGCCCGCATCTCCGTGCGGCCCGCCGATGACGAACCGACCGGTCGGATTGATGTGGAAGATGCAGTCGTCATCGAGCAGCTCCGGCGGCAGCACCGGCTTGATCACCTTCTCGGTCACGACTTCGACGATCTCCGCGTGCGTGGCGTCCTCGCTGTGCTGCGTGGACACGACGACCGTGTGAATCCGGACCGGTCGGTCATTGCCGTCATACTCGACGGTGACCTGCGACTTCCCATCGGGCCGCATCCACGGCACCTCTCCCGATTTGCGAACCTGGGCCAGTCGGTGAGTGACGGCGTGCGCATACTGAATGGGGGCCGGCATCAACTCCGGCGTTTCGTCCGACGCGAAGCCGAACATCATCCCCTGGTCCCCTGCTCCGCCCGTATCGACGCCCATCGCGATATCGGGCGACTGCTGATCCAGGCTGGTCAGGACCGAGCATGTCGCCGAGTCGATGCCGAAGCCGGCGTTCGTATACCCGATGCGAGCGAGCGTGCCGCGTACGATGTCGGGAATGTGCACGTAGCAGTCGGTCGAAACCTCACCGGCGACCAGCGCCAGCCCCGTGGTGACCAGCGTCTCGCATGCCACGCGCGCCTGCGGGTCGAGCGCGAGAAGGTGGTCCAGGACCGCGTCAGAAATCTGGTCGGCGATCTTGTCGGGGTGCCCTTCGGTTACGGACTCGGACGTAAAAAGGGACAGGCTCAACGTGCTGACCTCGGTCTGCGATGCGGACGGTTGGAGCCCCAAAGTGGGGGGCAAACGCTACCGAATCACTCTGGGACCGACAAGCTCCAGCGCCCTTGGAATACCGTGAGATCTACCGAATCTCCGATTCCATCCACGAGGCACTTCGTCACGTCCTTGCTCGACGGGGCCGCGAGGGCTTTTCGGGCCGCCGCCCGGGCATCTTCGACCCGCACATCTCGGATCACCTTCTTGATCTCCGGCAGCGACGGCCATGCCATGGAGAGTGCGGTGATGTTGAGGCCCAATAGCAGGAACGCCGCGAGCGGATTTGACGCCATCTCTCCACAGACGCTCACCTCGATGCCCGCCGCTCTTCCCACGCGGGCTACCTGGTGAATCTGCCTCACCACTGCGGGGTGGAATGGGTTGTAGAGGTGTGCCAACCGAGTGTTGGTCCGGTCCACGGCGAGGGTGTACTGGATCAGGTCGTTCGTGCCGATGGAGAAGAAGTCCGCGTGTCGCGCGAGCTCGCTGGCGTCGAGCGCCGCCGCGGGCGTCTCGATCATGACGCCGAGCTTGTAGCCAGGATTGTACTCGATGCCGTCCGCGTCGAGCTTGGCCTCCTCCTCACGCAGCAACTCGCGGACCTGGAGCACTTCATCCACGTCGTTCACGAGCGGTAGCATCATGCGCACATCGCCGAACGCGGTCGCACGCAACAGCGCACGAAGTTGGGTCCGGAACAGCTCGGGCTCGTCGAGACAAACACGAATCGCTCGCCAACCCAGGAACGGGTTTTCCTCGCGCGGCATGTTCAGGAACATCGGGAACTTGTCACCACCGAGATCGAAGGTCCGGATGTACACAGCCCGGTCCGGGAACGCCTCGGCGACACTCCGATATGCCTCGAACTGCTCCTCTTCCGCCGGCATGGCGTTTCTGCCCACGACGAGGAACTCCGTCCGGAACAGACCGACCCCGTCCGCTCCGTGGAGGCGCGCCTGTTCGGCTTCTTCCGGCAGGTCCAAGTTCGCACGCAACTCCACGATCTCTCCATCGCGGGTCACCGGCTCCAATCCAGCGATCACGGCGATCTCGCCCTCCCAGTCGCTGATGCGCTGGCGGCGGGCCAGGAACTGGTCGCGCTCCCGCTCCTCGGGACCGAGCACAATCCGCCCGATTCGACCGTCGACGATCGCGTCCTGACCCTCCTCTGCCTGGCGAGACACATCTCCGAGCCCCACGACCGCCGGAATCTCCAGCGAGCGCGCGAGGATGGCCCAGTGGGTGGTGCGCGTGCCGCGATCTGTCGCGATTCCCTGCACGATCTCGGAATCGAGGTGGACGGTCAGGCTCGGCGTGAGGTTGGGCGCGACGATGATGACGCCTTCAGTGAGCACTTCCAGATCGATCGGATCATGGTGTCCGAGCAGGCGGTTCAGGACACGAATCATCATGTCCTCCAGGTCGTTCAACCGATCGAGTACCATCGGGTGCGACGTCCTGCTCCACATCGCCTGTAGCTCGAGCATCCTCCACTCGAAAGCGCGCTCAGCGCTGAGCCGGTTCTCCCTGATGTACTGCGTGGTGCCGTCGACCACCGCCGGGTCGTCCAGCATGAGGAGCTGTGGGTCGAAGATTCGGGCCTCCACGGGTCCGAGGCGTGCCTCGGTACGCTCCTTCATCTCTACGAGGCGCTCTTTCGCCCACGCACGGGCGTCGTCGAACCGATCGACCTCCCCAGCAGCCGCGTCCTCTGGCAGTGCCTCGTGCGGGACCACCGGTACACCCCAGTCGAGAAGGAAGACCTTCCCCTCGCCGATGCCCTCGGAAGCGGGTGCGCCATCAAGAATGATCGACACTAGTTCTCCTCAAAGCCGCGACCGACGAGCTCGGCGAGCGCATCGAGGGCATCGGTGGCATCAGCACCGTCGGCGGCCAGCTGCAGCGTGCTGCCTTCCTCGGCGGCCAGCATCAGGACGCCCATGATGCTCTTCCCGTTCACTTCAAGCCCGCCCTTCTCCACAGTGATCTGCGATGAGAAGCTCCCCGCCAGCTTCACGAAGGCGGCGGCTGGGCGCGCGTGGAGACCTGCTCGGTTCACGACCTGTACCTCCCGTGACAACCGCGACAGATCGCTCATCGTACGACTCCCCAACCGAGGACGAGGGTGATGGCTGCGATCGTGGCGATCGCCGCCGGGCGCCAAGCGCGGTGGCCTACCTTATCACCGATCACGAATGCGATACATGCCACCGCCGCCCATGCCGGGCCGGCGCCCATCAGGCCGCGCGGCCCGGTGAGCATCGCGCCCCCGAGCACACCTAGCACCAGGGCGGAGATCGAGGCGAGTCGCCCAGCGAGCTTGGCGAGGTCGGCCTGAGCCAGCGCCTTCGCCACGCCTCGGCCCTCCCTGAGACCAATGCGGAACGCCCACACCCTGAGTCCGACGTGGCCGAGGTTGTAGGCGATCACGAAGAATCCGACAGCCAGCCAGCCTGGCAGGCCGAGCCACCACAGGGTCATGGCCATCATCGATAGCATGGGGAGCCATGTCGCCCAGACTAGCGAGTCGCCGAGTCCTCCAAGAGGCCCTCGCACCGCCGTCTTGAAGCGCTTGATCGTCTCAGGATCGGCACCGTCCGCCTCGAGCCTCACCGCGGCTCCGAGCGCGAGGTTAGAGAGGTAGGGATGTGCGTTGAAGTGATCCACGTGGCGCCGCACGGCCGCGTCGTACACGTCCGCGTCCCCGTTCGAGAGTCGGCGAAGTGCCGGCAGCATCGCGTAAGCGAAGCCCGTCCCCAGCATGCTGTGATAGTTCCACGACCCCTGGATGAGAAACGAGCGCGCGAACGTCGCAGCGATCACCCGTCTGGGGAGTGACGCTTTCATATCAGGCTTCCTCCCAGGACGCCGAGCGCGAGGCCGATCCCGAAAAGAAGGCGCCGCTTCCGGAAGCCTCCGAGGTCGTGGAGCAGAATACCGGCAGAGACGGCCGCGCCCACGATGAGGAGGCCCAGCGACTCGTCATTCATAAGGGGCCATGCGGCCGCGGCGCGGCTCACGACCGCGCGCCCGACGACGACGCCCACGCCGGTCACCACCGACCCGCGGACGAAGTCGAGCGCAATGCCGCCCCAATGCGCTGATACCACCCGACTGGCCCCGGCATTGGCCTGGAACGGCTCCGGCGCGAAACGCCCATTGATCTTCCGCATCTCGGTGATCGAGACACCCCCGACGTGGCCCCATACGAGGCCCACAGCCACCGCGATCGGGAGGGCCCCGGCGGCTTCGGACGCGGTCGCGGCGGCGACCGCCACGACGGTTGCGGTCGCTCCTTCCGGAAATTGTGCTCCACCGCTCGGGAATGACACCAGCAGATAGATCTCGAGGAGCACACCGATGATCAGCCCGCTCGCCGGATCGCCGACCAGGAGGCCGCAGAGCGGACCTGCCACGATCGGTCTCGAGAGCATGAACTGCCCGACCGTGGTCCCGTCGACTGCGAGCCCGCCTCCCAGGAGTGCGATCTTTGCCAGTTCGATCATGGTCCTTACCCGACGTCCGCGTTCAAGAGGGTCGCGAGCGTGACCCCGTGGGCCTCGGGGAGATCGCGGGCCGTGACCTCGACGCCCTCCGCCTCGAGAGCCCTGAGGTCGGCCATGTCTTCGTGGGTCAGGTGCAGGTAGGTCAGGGCCTCTGCGCGATCAGGCCCGTGATGGATGCCCCCGAGATTCACGGATTCACCCTGTAGCGCGCCGCTTTCCCCGAGCCGGCACATGGAACCCACATCCCGCGTGAGTAGGATGGTCCGCACGGGTGCGGCGCGCCACTCCGGGAGCGCGTCGCGAGCCTCGTCCGAGGTGGCGAAGACGACGTCCGCGCTGCCAGCTCCGAGGCGATACAGGTCCTGCTCCCACGCGCTTCCGGCGAGATGATCGTCGACGATGACGTAGCGCTCGGGGCGCAGTTGGTGGCCCCAAGCGATGACCACCTGCCCGTGAATCAGCCGCTCGTCGACGCGGTAGAGCAAAATCGCCAGACTACGCGCCTGTGATCGAAGCGATCGCGTTCCGACCGGTTTCCGCGAGGTGAGGGGCGAGTTCCTCCAGTGGGACTTCTCGGCTGAATACGAAGTCGAGCAGCATCGGCAGGTTGACGCCACACACCACCACCCGGACCAGCGAGTCGCGGCAACATGCCTGTGCCGCCATTCCACAGCTCCCCGAGCGGAGATCGACGAATACGACCGCCTTCTGGTCTCCGACGATCCGGTCCAGCTCCGCCCTCAACTCGTCTGGGCCTTTGTCTTCATTCGACAGGGGCGTCAGGCAGTCGGCCGCGTCACCGGCGATTCGGCGAACCGCATCGATGAGGCCTTGAGACAAACCACCATGCCCCACAACGATGCCGACGGTACCCTGGGCGTCACTCATAGTCCTGCTCGAGGTATTTGCGGAGTCGCTGGTCGAACGCCTGGGCCGAGTTGACGCCCGTGTACCGAAGCAGATGGTTGATCGCCACGACCTCTGAGATGACTGTGATGTTCTTTCCCGGGTTGAGTGGGATCGTGACCTTCGGCACGTCCACGCCCAGGACCTCTTCCGTATCCTCCTCGAGGCCGGTTCGGGAGTACTCCCTCTCGTGATCCCAGAGCTCGAGGTGCACGATGACCTCGATCCGTTTCTGACGTCGGATCGCGCGCACGCCGAAGAGGGTCGGCACGTCGATGATTCCGACGCCCCTAATCTCCATGTGGTGCCGTTGCAGCTCGTGTCCCTGCCCGATCAGCACGTCGGCGCCCTGTTTGGACACCATGACCAGGTCGTCCGCCACCAGCCGGTGTCCCCGCTCGACGAGGTCGAGCACGCACTCGCTCTTGCCTACGCCGCTCGCGCCGACGAACAGAAGCCCTACGCCGTACACGTCGGCGAGTGAACCATGGAGCGTGGTCGAGGGCGCCATGGCACTGGCCAAGTAGGGCTTCAGCAGCTCGTAAAACTCCTTGGTGGACTGATTCGACCGAATCAGCGGCACACCCTTCTCGGCTGCGACGGCTATGAGGTGATCGGGGACCTCTTGACCCTTGGTCACGAAAACCGCCGGCACACCCACATCGAAGAGCGCCGCGAGGCGCGCCGACGCCTCCTCAGGGTCGAGCGTGGCCATGTATGTCATCTCGGTCTCCCCGAAAACCCACATGCGTCCCGCAGGAATCCTGACCGTATGACCCGCCAGTGCCAGGCCTGGAGACGTCACGTCCGGGTCAGACGCGACCCCGTCGAGAGGGACGCCCTCGGTGAGCACCTCGAGGCCCAAGGCCTCTCCCCTCGCATCCAGGATGGCCTGAACGGGGATCGCGTTCGGGTTCAGAGCAGCCTCGATCCAAGGGGACGGGTGAGGGGTGTGAGGGACACGGTCATGCGGCTATTCGGCCTCGGAGAGTGGAGTCGCCTGATGGTCGCGGAGTCGCTGCCTCTTTCGCCGCAGTCGCCGGCCCAGTCGGTCGCCGGCCTTGTCTAGTGCGGCGCGGAATTCGGACTCCGCGGCGTGCGCCACGAGCGGCTCCGAGCGATCGATGTGAAGGATGATCTCCGCGGTCATGGTGCGTTTTTCCTCTGTGAACACCACTTCGGCAGCACTGATTCGCGGATCGTAGCGGAGGAGCCTCTGTACCTGCTCTTCAGCCCGTTCGAGCACATCTTTGGGAACATCGCAGTGTCGAGCAGCGATCTGAATCCGCAAGGGAACCTCCCTGTGAAATGAGGCGACCCACCTGGCAAAAACATGCGGTCCTGCCCAAAAAGTTAGCGGGGTCCGGATTGGGCAACCACCCGACGCAGGAAGTCCTCCATGGCCTCGGCCGAGGCATCCCAGGAGAAGCCCTCCGCGAAGAGTCTGGCTTGTCTTCCCATCTCTTCACGGCGTTCGCGATCGTCGATCAACGAACGGAGCGCCTGGGCCAATGCTGGGAGATCTCCGTGGGGAACCAGTATCCCGGTGCGCTTGTCCACGACCGACTCTCTGAGGCCCGGTGAGTCACTGGCGACCGTGGCCGTACCGCACGCCCCGGCCTCCATGCAGGAGATCCCCCACCCTTCCTTGGGCGACGTGATCGCGTGTAGCCACGATGTCCGCAGCAGATCGAGCTTTTGCTCCTCCGTAACGAACCCGAGGAATTCGATGCTATCTCCGATGCCGAGCTTGGCGACCAGGGACTCCAGGTTCGGTCGGTCGTCACCCGCGCCCGCGACTCTGAGACGGACATCGACCCCGTCGTCGATCAAGAGCTTCATGCCGCGAATCAGGAGGTCCACGTGTTTGTATCGCTGGAGTCGTCCTATGTAGAGCACTGTCGGCGATGGAGTGCGCGCGGCTTGGGGATGTGGGGTAAAGCGCTCGAGCTCGATCCCATTTGGAATGACCTCGATCCGTTCCGCCCGGAGCCCGCGATCTACGAGATCCTCCTTGGTGCTCTCCGAGACCGCCACGGCAGGTGTGTCGCGAAAGACCCATGGGATCGGACGCTCGAGCAGCCAGGTGGCGGTGGCCAAGGGAATGTGCGCCTCCTGAAACGCCGTCACGCCGAACAGGTGGTGGACCAGCAGCGCCACGGGTGCCTTGGCCCAGTACCGAGTGAAGAGGGGCACCTTGTTGAGGTCCTCGACGACGACGTCGTACGGTTGGGCGGCCATATGACGGCGGAAGTAACGGGGGCCCGCGAAGGAGAACGTGTATCGCGCCCCCGCCCGGTGGACATCGATTCCGTCAAGCGTGACCCGGGGTGCACATCCGGACCAACCAGAGGCCAGGAGTGAGACCTCGTGCCCTCGGGCGACGAGGCGTCCAAACGTTTCGTGCAGGTGCACCTCGGCTCCGCCGGACTTGGGGTTCTCGCGGTCCAGCCAGTTGACGACGAGGATCCTCAGGGGCCTGGACGGGGGCCCCGACGTCACTTCGCCTGCTCCCGATGAACTTTGAAGAGCGCGTCGAGCACTCCGTTGACGAACCGGGGCGAATCCGGACCGCCATAGGCTTCCGCGAGTCGAATCGCTTCCTGTATCGACACCTTGGGCGGGACATCGTCGAAGTAGAAGATCTCGACCGCGCCGATGCGGAGGACTGCCCGATCCATCGTCCCCAGTCTCTCCAGGCGCCAGTTGTCCAGCGCAGCGCGGAGGTACGCGTCGATTTCGGAGAGGTTCTCCTCCATCGACGACAGGAGGCGGCGGATGTAGGGGAGTCTGCGGGGGGAGACGCGGCGGGTCGCGGTCGTATCGACCAGCGCGTCCCGGAGCGTGCCGTCGAAGCTGGCGCTCTCCCACCGGTAGTGGATCTGCAGGGCCCACGCCCGTGCCCGCGTGCGATCGATGCGCTCTGCGTGACCGAGTGGCTCGGCTTCGGTCAACGACCCTCCAGGGACTGGAGCACGCGCGCCATCTGGAGCGCGGCCATGGCGGCCTCGTACCCCTTGTTGTCGCGACCCTCCTGAGCCCTAGCCATCGCCTGAGCATGATCGTCGGTCGTGAGCACCCCGAAGACGACCGGGATCTTGGCTTCGCGGGCGACTGCGTTGAGTCCTGCGGAAGCGGCCCGGCAGACGTAGTCGAAGTGGGGTGTCTCGCCCCGGATCACGCAGCCGAGCGCCACGACAGCATCATGGTCGCCCTCGTCCACGATGCGCGCCGCGACCTGAGGGAGCTCCCATGCGCCTGGCACGCCGAAGACATCTACGTCACCCGGAACGGACCCGTGGGCGGAGAAGCACTCCTGCGCGCCGGCGAGAAGGCGATCGGTCACATCGGCGTTGAAGCGAGCGACGATGATTGCCACCCGAAGACCGGTGGCGTCCTCGGTCTCCGTGGTAGCATCGACGGGGGAGCCTGCTGTGCTCATAGGAGGTGGCCGAGCTTGGAGCGCTTCGTTTCCAGATAGCGCTCGTTGTGCTCGTTGGGCTCGACCTGGAGCGGCTCACTTCCTGTGATCTCGATGTCGTACCCGTCGAGGCCGATGATCTTGCGCGGGTTGTTCGTCAGGAGACGGATCGAGTGGAGGCCGAGATCGAGGAGGATCTGGGCGCCGATGCCGTAATCCCTCAGGTCCGGCTTGAAGCCCAACTGTTGGTTGGCCTCCACGGTATCGAGTCCTTGGTCCTGGAGCTCATACGCCCTGAGCTTGTTGCCCAGACCGATGCCCCGTCCTTCCTGGCGCAGGTATACGATGGCTCCTTGGCCCTCGGCCTCGATCTGGCGCATGGCCGCGGCGAGTTGCTCGCCGCAGTCGCAGCGCATCGATCCGAATACGTCTCCGGTCATGCACTCCGAGTGCATGCGCACCAGAACGCTCGCCTTTTTTTCGACGTCGCCCTTCAATAGGGCGAGGTGCTCGCGATGATCGAGCATGCTCTCGTATGCGACGACGCGGAAGTGCCCGAACCGTGTAGGCAGCTCCGCCTCCGCGATGCGCTTGATGATCCGGGTCTTCCTCAGCCGATATGCCACCAGCTGCGCGACCGTGATGAAACGGAGATCGTGCTCGAGCGCGAGCTTTTCCAGATCTCCTCGGCGGGCCATCGAGCCGTCTTCATTCAGGATCTCACAGATGACGCCGACTGCGGGTAGCCCGGCCAAGCGAGCCAGATCCACGGCGGCTTCGGTTTGCCCGACCCGCCGGAGCACTCCACCGGGCTTTGCGCGGAGCGGGGACATATGCCCCGGCCGGTTCAAATCCTCTGGTCCCGTGTCAGGATCGGCGAGCACCTCGATCGTCTTAGCTCGATCGTGTACGCTGATGCCCGTAGTGACCCCGAAACGCTCATGCGCGTCCACGGAAATCGTGAAGGCGGTACCCTGTGGATCCTTGTTGTGCTCGGTCATGAGCGGAAGGTCGAGCGCGTCGGCCCGTTCCTCCGTCATGGCAGTGCAGATTAGGCCACGGCCGTGCTTGAGGATGAAGTTGATCGCCTCGGGCGTCACCTTGGCGGCCGCCATCACGAGGTCGCCCTCGTTTTCGCGGTCTTCGTCGTCCGCCACGATGACGATCCGGCCCTGGCGGATGTCCTCGATGGCGTCTTCGACGCGGTCCAACTTCATATTATCTCCGTCATTCCCCGCGCGATCCGAGGATCTTCGTGACGTATTTGCCGATCATGTCCCCCTCGATGTTCACCGGCGCATCCGGAGTCAGGTCACCGAGGTTCGTGTGCTGGTAGGTGAACGGAGTCACCCCGATTCGACAGACGCGATCAGGCGAAAGCTCGCTCACGGTCAAACTTACCCCATTCAGGGTGATGGATCCGTGTAACACGGTGAGATCGTAGACCTCAGCGGGCACACGGAAGTCCATCGTCCAGTACTCCCCGTCCTTCTGAGAATGGATGAACTGACCGACGCTATCTACATGACCCTGAACGAGATGGCCGTCGATGCGGCCGCCGAGCACCATCGCTCGCTCGAGGTTGACGCGGCTTCCTTCCTGGTAGCCGCCGGCGATGGTCCGTTCGAGTGTGGTGCCGATGGCGTCGACCGTGAACGTGTCGGTAGCCACCGAGATCGCTGTGAAGCACGCTCCGTCTACCGCGATCGAGTCCCCCGGAGTGACACCGCCCATCAGCGTCGGCGCCTCGACCGTGAAGCGCCGCGTGGTGTCGAGATCCTCGGCATGGACGACGACGCCGGTGGCTTCAACGATGCCCTTGAACATCAGTCGGCATCACAATCGAGGATCATCATGGTGTCTCTTCCGTACAGCTCGGGTGGGAATGCGGGTGAGAAGCGAGACCACTCGATGGCCTCGGCGTCCTCGCCGAACGCGGGCACGCCCTTGGGGCCCAAGACGTGAGGCGCGACGATCAGATACAAGCGCTGGACCCGATCCTCCCGCATGAGGCTCCCGACCAGCCGGCCTCCGCCTTCACATAGAAGGGATAGCACCCCGAGTTCCCAGGCAACGCCGAGGACGGCGCCGAGATCCAGTCCGCCGGGAGCTTGGGGCACGGGGTGCACATGTGCACCAAGCGATTCGAGACGCGTGATATCGGTCTCGGGCGCGTCTCGTCGTGTAAATACGTGCAGAGGACTCGAGTCGATCGCCTCGAAGAGCGCGGCGTCCGACGGAAGCTCGGCGCTCGCGTCGAGCACGAGCCGGCGGATCTGCGTGCGCCCCTCGGGAGTCTTCCGCACCGTCAGTTGGGGGTCGTCCACCTTTGCGGTCGTCGTGCCGATGAGGATCCCATCGAATCCCGTTCGCAGCCTGTGAACCTCCGCCTCGGCTTCCGGGCCAGTGACCCGCGTGCGGACGCCGGGCTCCGCCGCGATCCGCCCGTCAAGGCTCAGGGCGAGCTTCACCGCGATGAACGGTGTATCGTGAGATCGTCTGTGGAAGAACGCCGGGTTCTCGGCACGACCCACCGCCGGGCTCCACACGGGCCCCGTCACTTCGAGTCCGGCCGATCGCAGCGCGTCCCCGCCTCCCCCCTCGGTGCGCCCGGGCTCGGATGCGCCGTACACGACCCTCTCGACGCCAGCTCGGATCAGTGCGCTTGAGCAAGGCGGCGTCTTGTCCTCGTGGTTGCACGGCTCGAGGCTCACGTATGCCGTCGCACCCTCTGCCTGGCCCTTGGCGTCCTCCAGCGCGACGATTTCGGCGTGTGGCCCTCCGAACTCGCGGTGGAAGCCCTCGCCGACGATCCTTCCGTCGCGGACGACGACGCAGCCGACCAGAGGATTGGGGTGGACCTGCCCCCAGCCTTTTCGAGCGATCTGACGTGCCCACTCGAGGTGCGCGATGTCCTCGCGAGAAAGACCGGTGGTGTCGGGTCCTGGACGCTCGCTCGTGGGGGTCATCCGATGGTCAGGCGGCCGGCGAAGCTCCCGAAGACCGTTCCAGCAGTCGGATCGTAGGCCTGCTGCGTGTATCCCTGGACGCCAGAAAAACCCCGTGCCCACCCGACCTCCGTGGAGAGTTGTAGGATGAGCAGGCTGTAAGAAAGCCCTCCGAACGCGAGCGCGCGGCCGGCGCTCAACGGGGATCGGATCTCGACGACTCCGGCGGTCGGGTCACTGACCGTCAGGGACGCGTCCGTGTGGTAGCGGTCCCATCCGGCGCCTGCCATGACCCCGAGGGCAAACAGGTCCTTGCCGATCGTCGCCCTGAACGCCGTGACTGACGGTTCGATCCGAATCGCCGCGGGATCTCCTGAGGGGGCGTTACCGAGACTGACGGTGCCCATGAGCCGGTGGGAGACCGACAGCGAGATGCCCGGCAATGTGAACGTCTCCCTGAGTATGCCCACGCGGGCGCCGATGGAGAGCGAGCCGACTCTACCTGAAAAGCCCTGCCCTTTCGGGAGGAAGAGCATGCTGGTCTGTCCTACGAAGTCGAGCGCCAGGAAGCCTCCGACCGTCGGTCGAAACCGAAAGCCGTCGAACACACCGAGCACGAGGCTGCCGTGCATCGCCGGCACGAAGAAGTCTGCCTGCTGGCGTGGATTGCCGACTCGGTCGGTCACGTCCGGGAGTTTGGCGTTCAGACCGGCAGCCCTCAGTGACGCCGCCCATCTCGGCGCGGCGCCGGCGCGGCGCCCCAATGCGGCCCAGCTTCCGGGCACTTCGGCCCCCACGCCGGCGAGAAGGCCGAGGTGCCCGAGGAGCGCTCGCGCAGCGACAGCTCCGTCGAGACACGCGGAGGCCGACGACGGAGCCCCCGCGGTGCACATCGAAGCCAGTTCGCGGAGGCTCTGACCGGCCGCGGGGCCCGGTACCGTGGCCGTCGCAGCCGCGATCAACAGGCTTCGGCTACACATCGCCCAGGCTCGTCTGCTCATTCGTACTGGACTCCAGAGCCCTCATGGATCCGACCGATGACGGGCGCGCCGTGACCCCGCAGGCGCGCCGCGTCCACGACCGCATCGACGTCCGCTTCGGACACGACCGCAATCATTCCGATGCCCATGTTGAAGACCCTGTCCATTTCGTCCCGCTCTACGGCGCCGCCCTCTCGCAGCGCGCGAAACACCGCAGGGACCTCCCATGTAGATCGGTCGACGATGGCGCCGAGCCGATCGGGTAGGACGCGCGGGAGATTACCCGGGATGCCGCCACCCGTGATGTGGGCGAGCCCGTGGATCGTGTCCCCGTCGAGGAGGTCGTCGAACACCGCCAGGTAGCTTCGGTGGACGGTCAGTAGCTCGTCTTGGACCGAGCGCCCCGTGCCAGGCAATTCATCACTGTAATGGAGTCCCATGGCGTCGAAGACGATTCGGCGGGCCAGCGTGTACCCATTCGTGTGAAGACCCGACGCCTCCACGCCGACCAGGACGTCGCCCGACTGGATCCGAGATCCGTCGATGACTCGATCCCTGGAAACGATGCCCACGATGAAGCCGGCCAGGTCGTATTCGTCGGGTGCGTAGAGCTCGGACAGCTCGGCTGTCTCTCCACCCAGCAGCGCGCACGAGTTCTCCCGACATGCGACGGCGACACCGCGCACGACATCGGCCACGACGTCCTCATTCAATTTCCCGACGCCGAGATAGTCCAGGAAGAAGATCGGCCGGGCACCTTGGACCAGGATATCGTTCACGCAGTGGTTCACGATGTCCTGGCCGATGGTGTCGTGGATGCCGGTCATGAACGCCATCTTGATCTTCGTGCCCACGCTGTCGGTGCTCGATACCAACACCGGATCGGGGACGTCGCCCGGGACCGCGTACAGACCGCCGAACGCCCCGAGCTGCGACAGCGTGTTCGCGTCCGCGGTCGCATTGACCAGCGCCTTCAGGCTCTCGGTCGAGCGCTCCGCGGCGTCCAGATCGACGCCGGCATCGCGATAGCTCATTCCGGCGTCAGACACGTTGTTCCACCGGCAGAAGAGTCTCGAAGCTCGTGAGCTCCTTGAAGGCGCGCACCCGGTCGTCGATTTCGTCGTGTCCCAGATCGATCAGGCGCTCCACGCTGAATTTCTCCACCGCAAACGAGCCCAACGTGGACCCGTAGACCATCGCGCGCCGGAGGTCGGCCGGCTCCGTCGAGTTCTGCTGCGCGAGGCAACCCAGGAAGCCTCCGGCGAACGCATCACCGGCTCCCGTCGGATCGAAGATCCGCTCCAGAGGAAATCCGGGGATGAAGAAGGTCCAGCTGTCTGCGAAGAGAATCGCGCCGTGCTCGCCCTTCTTCACCACCACCATGCCCGGCCCCCTCTCCTGCACCCATCGGGCGGCGCGAAGCAGGTTGGGTTCGTCGGCCAGTTGGCGGACCTCCTCGTCGTTCACCATGAGGATCGAGATGCGGCCCAAGAGCTCCATGAGCGCTGGACGACTCCCCTCGATCCAATAGTTCATCGTGTCACATACGACGACTTCAGGGGCATCGACTTGGTCCAAGACCTTGTGCTGCAGCATCGGATCGATGTTTCCAAGGAAGACACGCTTCGATTCCCGGAACGCATCGGGGATCTTCGGCTCGAAGTCTGCGAAGACGCCCAGCCGTGTATCCAATGTATCGCGCGTGTTCATGTCGTCGTGGTAGCGGCCCGCCCAAAAGAAGCTGTCGCCCGAGCGCTGTTCGATGCCGGACAAGTCTGCCCCGCGCGCCTCGAGGAAGGCGAGTTGATCGAGTGGGTAGTCGTCGCCGACCACCCCGACAACGCGCACCGGGCTCAGCAACGACGCGGCCGATGCGAAAAACACCGCGGAGCCGCCGATCACCCGGTCGGCTTTCCCCGAGGGTGTCTCGACCGAATCGAGGGCCACGCTGCCTACGCAAAGAATCGACATCTGTACCGTGGTTGGTATCGGGGTGGTCTAGGCTGCCTCGTCATCCTCGGCCCGGTCCATGCGGACCGGAGCCGTGATGCCGAGTACTGCGAGGCCGTTGCCGAGGACAACCATTACTGCCCGGGCGAGGACCAGACGCGCGGCCCTTAGGTCGGGATCCTCGATCAGCACCGCAAGCTTGGGGTTCCTGCTCGGGTTGCCGGCGTGATACCACGCATTGGCCGCGCCCGCGGTGCGCTCGAGGTGCTCGCACACCAGGTGGGGTGTCGCGTTCTGAGCCCCTCGCTCGAGGGTGGCGGAGAACGCCCCGAGGTGCTTGATCAGCGCGCGTTCCGGGTCGGCCCCCAGTAGAGACAGATCGGCGCTTCCCGCGGTGATCTCTTCCGGGTCGATGCGGGCTTTTGCGAAGATCGAGCACATCCTGGCATGCGCGTACTGGACCTTGTAGACCGGGTTCTTGTCGGAGTGATCCAACGCCATGTCGAGGTCGAACAGCATCTGGGCGTCCGGTTTCCGCATCTGGAAGAAGTACCGCGTGACGTCGACCCCCACCTCGCCGTACAGCTCCTGCAACGTGGTGTCCCTCCCGGCGCGCTTCGACAGCTTCACCTCCTTGCCGTCTCGCACGACGCGGACCATCTGGTGCAGAACGTATTCCGGATACCCTGCTGGCAGCCCTAGCGCCTGCAGGCCGCCACGGACCCGGTCGACGGTTCCGTGATGGTCGGAGCCCTGGACGTTGATCACGCGTTCGTAGCCTCGCGACCACTTGTGCATGTGGTACGCGATGTCCGGCAGGAAGTAGGTGGGCATTCCGTTGCTCCGCACCATGACCCGATCCTTCTGGTCGCCGAACTCCGAGGTCTTGAGCCACGTCGCTCCGTCGTGCTCGTAGACGTAGCCGGTATCCCTCAATGCCTGGATCGTCGAGTCCACTCTCCCTTCGGCGTACAGCGACGACTCGAGGTAGTACTCGTCGAAGCGGACCCCGAATCCACTCAGGTCGCGGTCCTGCTCCGCCCTCAGGTGCTTGACCGCGAAGACTCGGATGTCGTCGAGGGCTTCAGGCGAGGCGTCTTCGACGAACCGATCCCCCGACTCCTGGTGGAGCGTCTCGGCGAGCTCGCGCACGTAGTCCCCGTGGTAGCCGCCCTCGGGGATCTCCGCTTCGTGTCCGAGCAACTGCAAATAACGAGCGCGGACGCTCTGAACCAGATTGTCGATCTGGGTACCGCCATCGTTGTAGTAGTACTCCCGGTGCACGCTCCAGCCGGTCCATTCGAGCAGCGAGGCGATCGCATCCCCCATCGCGGCCTGTCTCGCGTGGCCGAGGTGCAGAGGCCCGGTGGGGTTGGCCGAGACGAACTCGACCATCACCCGACGGCCCGCCCCTGACTCGCTCCGTCCGAACTTCGCGCCTTGCTGCACGATTTCGTCCAGCACGGATGCGACCGTGCCCGACGACAGACGGAAGTTCAGGAATCCGGGCCCGGCGATCTCGACCGCGTCGATTCCGGCTGCGTTCAGGTCGAGTTTGTCGGCGATCTCCTCAGCGATCTCTCGTGGAGAACGCCCCAGCTGGCGGGCCAGGGTCATCGCTACGTTGCACGAGACGTCTCCGTGACCAGGATCGCGCGGTTGCGAGAGTTGCACGCTGGGCGCTTCCACGCCCATGCCCCCCAAGACCGCGAGGAGCGCGGCCTCGATCGCCTCATTGGTCACGGGTCAGGAGTCCGAGCTGGCGGGTTTCGATGAAGTGCTCGTCGAATCCGAGGAGGTTTTTCCGCCGTTGGCCGCACCACTCTTGCTCCCGCCTGACGAGCCGGATTCGCTCTTCCCGGCGCCGTCTCCCGATGACCCCGAACCGCTCGATGCGTCCGGGGACCCTCCGGCTTCGGCCGACGCCTGCTTCTTGTATGCGTCGGACCGGGAGTCGGTGATATAGAAGCCATCGCCCTTGAAAAGAAAACCGGCGCCACCGGAGATGTGTCGTTCCGCCGCGGCGCCACACTCGGGGCAATCCGCGCCGGGCTCGTCGGACATCCGTTGGAAGAGGTCGAACTGGTGCCCGTTCGGGCAGCGGTAGTCGTAGGTTGGCATCAGGAAGAAAGCTAATGACCGGTAGCATGAGCGCTACCCGTCGAACTCACCCCATTCGGCTCGGAGTGCGTCGCTGACCTCGCCCAACGTGACGCCAGATTCGACGGCGAGGATCAGATGCGGAAGGATATTGTCAGAACCACATGCCGCGGCACGCACGCGCTCGAGCCGGGCGCTGACCTCGGTCTCGTCGCGGGACGCTCTCAGAGCGCGTAGCCGCTCCACCTGTTCGTCTTCGAGTGCTCGGTAGTCCGGATGGCTGATCCGGGGTGTTTCTTCGTCCTCCGTGTACGTGTTCACGCCCACCACCTGATGTTCACCGGACTCGATCTCCAGCTGGACCGCATAGGCCGCGCGGTGGATCTCGTCCTGCATATAGTCGAGCGCCTTGGCGGCGCCGCCGAGCTTGTCGATCCGCTCGATGTACTCGACCGCGGCGCGCTCGATCTCGTCGGTGAGCGCCTCCACGTAGTAAGAGCCCCCGAGAGGGTCAGCGGTTTTTGTCACGCCCGACTCCGCGGCGATGATCTGTTGGGTGCGAAGCGCCAACCGGGCGGACTCCTCCGTGGGCAGCGCCAAGGCTTCGTCGTACCCGTTGGTGTGCAGCGATTGGGTGCCCCCGAGTGTGGCCGCGAGCGCCTGGATGGTCACCCGCACGACGTTGTTCAAGGGCTGCTGCGCGGTCAGCGTCGATCCGCCGGTCTGCGTGTGGAATCTGAGCCGGCAGGCGCGCTCGGACGCTTGGTGCCGATCGCGTAGGAGCGACGCCCACAGCCGGCGCGCGGCGCGGAACTTGGCGACCTCTTCGAACAGGTCGTTGTGCGCCGCGAAGAAGAACGAGAGGCGCGGCGCGAATTTCTCGATATCGAGGCCGGCCGCCTGGGCGCGCGCGACGTACTCGAGCCCGTTGGCGAAGGTGAACGCGACCTCTTGGGGTGCGGTGGCCCCGGCCTCGCGAATGTGGTAGCCGGAGATAGAGATCGGATTCCAGCGCGGGAGGTCGGTGGAGCAGAATGCGATGATGTCCGAGACGAGCCGGAGACTCTGCTCCACGGGGTAGATATAGGTCCCGCGAGCGATGTACTCCTTGAGCACGTCATTCTGGACGGTTCCGGCCAATGCGTCGCGACGTGCGCCCTGTTCGTCTCCGATCGCGACGTAGAGAGCCAGGAGAATTGCCGCCGTCGAGTTGATGGTCATCGATGTCGAGACCTCGTCCAGCCGGATCTGGGCGAAAAGGCGGCGCATGTCATCGAGCGAATCGATGGCGACTCCGACGCGGCCAACCTCACCCGCCGCCATCGCTGCGTCCGAGTCGTAGCCCATCTGCGTCGGCAGATCGAACGCCACCGAGAGTCCGGTTTGGCCGCGCTCCAGCAGGTAGCGGAAGCGCTCGTTGGTGTCCTCTGCGGTGCCGAATCCGGCGTACTGGCGCATGGTCCACACGCGACCCCGGTACATGTCCGGGTAGATCCCGCGCGTGAACGGGTACTCGCCGGGCTTTTCGACCGATTCGCCCTGCGCCGGACCGTACACTGCGTCGACCTCGATCCCGCTGTCCGTGCGCACGAAGCCCGGGTTGGCACCGTCCGGCATGCCTTGGCCCTCTTCCTCTCCCGGTGCCTTGCTCACGCGTCCTCGAGGGGTTCGAGGTTGACGATGACCTGGTTCTTCTCGACCACGTCGCCGTCGGCCACGTAGACGGCCGATACCCGCCCATCCATCTCGGCTTTGAGCTCGTTCTCCATCTTCATTGCCTCGACGATCACGACGCCCTGCCCGACGGTGACCACGTCGCCGACCTGCACCTCGACGCTCACCACAAGGCCAGGCATCGGCGCACAGATGTTTCGGCGGCCGTTGTCGTTCGACTCCATGCCGACGATCTGGCGAATGGCTCTCGTTCGTTCGTCGATGACCACGGCACGAAGCTTATGGCCTGCGAGCCCGACTTCCCATGTTCCGGCACCGAGATGATGTGCGGCCACATTGTGACTCACGCCATCCAACAGGAGGTGGCGGACCGTCGACGCCCCGATGCGCTGGAGGTCGGCTTCGACGGATTGCCCGTCGACCGATACGCCCGAGTCGTCGATCGCGACTTCGAACGCTTGCTCGCCGATCGACACATGGTAGATCACCGTTCAGCGGCCAGGTGCAGCACCGCTACGCTCTCGACGAGCGCGGTCTGGGGGAAGAGGTCGAACGCGTGTAGCTCGACGAGGTCGTAGGCCGGGATAAGTCGGCTGAGGTCTCGGGCCAACGTGGCCACGTCACAGCTCACGTAGATGATCTGTTGCGGTGGCTCGGCCAGAATGTGCTCCGGCACCGACGTATCCAGCCCCGAGCGGGGCGGATTCAGGATGAGCAGATCGGCGGGCAAGGCCTCGGGCAGCCGGACCTCCACCTTGCCAGCGAGTGCGCTCAAGCCCTCAAGCGGATCATCGAAGGTGCGGAGCGCATCCGGGTTGGACTCGA
>Ga0066376_10000166_pt1 | contig 57479 bp, 46 predicted proteins | sample Knorr_S15_td_Bot_FD_77009 | JGI IMG/M metagenome (GOLD analysis project Ga0066376, IMG submission 77009) | Marine microbial communities from Southern Atlantic Ocean transect - Knorr_S15_td_Bottom_ad_5009_LV_A | ecosystem: Environmental > Aquatic > Marine > Oceanic | place: Southern Atlantic...
AAAACGGAATCAAGGACATGCTTGTTGCCAAATCTTCAGATCCACCTTCAAGATACATTCCAATAGTCGCAGGGACGATTGTAGTTGGTAATGTTCCCAAAATGCCCCCAATAATTCCTCCCCATTTCTCTACCGCTACAGTCACCAAAACCGCGACTATTCCTGCAAATAGTGCAGCAACAAGAATCGTCAGCATGAATCGTTGCCCAAGGTGTTATTGTATTGTTATTTTCTTTAATTGAGATATTTCAGTCCAGATTATCCATCGTGTAATTTGTTCTCGATTGCAAGGGGTCTGTTGCTTCGCTACCCTTTGAGTTAGAGTAAACTTATTGACTGAAGTCATCAGCAGGAATCATGAAATTTCGTACACTTCGAAGCGAGGATGCCCCCTCTCTTTGGAGAATCAACGAAGAAGGACTCCCGGGTACGGATAAAATTTCACAGGATGCCATTGTCGATCTACTCGGTCTTGCAGAACTTCCTCTCGGCGCCTTTGAAGGGAGTGAACTGGTGGGTTTCGTTCTCTGCTTACCCCCTCAAACCCGATATGAAAGCCTCAACTATGCATGGTTCAACCAGCACTACGATGATTTCCTTTATGTCGACAGGATTGCCGTCTCAGAAAAACATAGAAATCGTAAGATTGGATCCCTTCTATACCAGAAGGTCATCACATACGCTCAAGAACATAGTCGTCCGGTCGTTGCCGAAGTGAGTCTAAAACCACCAAATCCCAAATCAATGCGATTTCATGACCGACACGGTTTCAACGAAGTGGGAGTTTTTCATCACCAAAATATGTCGGTGACGATGATGTTTCGAGACTGTTCATGAAATCGCATTGAACTGCGAATTATAAGGAAAGAGTAGGTCCCACCCGGCGCCGAGGCGCCGGTAGGGACGATTTCCCGTTAGGGAGTGACGTCTGAGTGCTCAAAGAGCCTCAGAGATGCTCGATTCCGAGCTTCTTTACATTCGCCTTCTTAATCTTGTCAGGAAGCCATGCCGGTCCGTTTGCTGGCTTTGCCACGGTATCAACCCAACCTGTGAACACGTGTACCCTCTTGGTTCCACGTTCTCTTAGGCGTATCTCGGTCGAACCACGAGTTGCTGCCTTTAAGGCAGCACCTCTTGGCTGTCTGCTCGCAAACACTTGGCTGGTATCCTTTCCTCCTGACATCAGGACGAAGTATTTCTTCTCACCCATTCTATATACCTCATGGGGCACACGAACTCGCAAAGAATATAATATTTTGGTCTGAAAACGCTATACTGCGGCTGATAATGGACGCAGTAGCACGTTTCCGCAGCCCACTTTGACGCAGTATAGCGTTTATACATCTGCGCCGGCCAAAGTCTTGGTATCGGTTATTCCGGGAAGTTGGCGGATGGTGTCAACAACGGTTCTTGCTATGATAGAAAGATCGTCAGCGCTCAATTTGATAAGGATATCATAATCACCGAAGAGAACCGTTGCATCGACCACATATTCCATGGCTTTCACCTGCTGATATACCTCAAATTCCTCACCGGGCTTAACATTGATGAGAACATAACCTACTGCCATGCTCACTCCACACCCTCTTCGTGAATAGAGGTTGCCTCTCGTAAGTCCTCATTATCCAGCCGGTAATTATACCAATCTTCCTCGCTCCAACCATCAGGTATAGGCCCATCGAGCCACCAAATGAATTGCTGAGCGGTCCACCCCTCCGGAATACGTTCATCTATGCTTTCCACTTCATTGCCTGGCAAATCTTCAAGTGCAGGAAGTTGGGATGAATCCTGTTGTTGGGTAAACCATTCGCTTTCTGGGATCTCTTCTTTACGCCGTAATATTAGTGTTAACGAGCTTATTGCTAGCAATATGATGACTGCTGCAATACCAAGATATGTCGTTGTGCTTATCGCTACCGCCGACTCTACCTCATCAATGATATCCTCTGCCTCACAATTAATACAAGGGAGGGGGGCATCTATTCTAATGGTATCATTCACTCGCGTAGACTGTCCTGTAGGGTCTGTACAAACGATGGAAATCGTTAGATTGTCCTCAAGATTCTTAGGGGTCAACCACGTCCATGTAGAAACACCACTGCCATCTATTTCAGAGACGACTTGAATTGAATCCCAAATTGGAGTCACTCCCTGAAAAAGAGTAATACCACATTCTGTATTTTCAACACCATCGGCATCAGCGACGATAACATGGAAAATCACCACTTCGCCTGCTGTCGTATTTTTAGGAAATTGAGTTTCTATTATTGGAGGAGCATATCGTAATTGTAATGAAACCTGTTGCGAAACCGACAAACCATCGATATCACGGATTGTGGTTTTGATCAATCCCCCACCTTCTCCGAATGCCAAATCGGGATGTATATTGAAAATATGTAGTTCGGTATCATTGTAAACTTGTGCGCAATTATTTTGGTAATCGTGTTGCTCGGGTGCATCTGCAGCCCATCCATCTTGGAATAGAGTAGTGGAGATAGTAGTAAGGTCGCGATCTGAATTTACCCAAACAAATGCGTATGCTGAATGGCCGAGCATCAATTCATTGATTTCATTGCCTGATGCATCACATATCTTCAGAGAAATAATTTCGGGTGGCCTTAGCAATAATGGAATCGTAATGATTGAATTATTCTCACTTTGATGTAATCCTTGAATCGTGACCTCGATAATCACCTCACCGTTTTCAAGTGCAAACGATGGCGCTGCGATTGGTAGAATGATCTCGGTTTGATTTGCTTCTAAATAGAAAGTACTGCTTACCGCTTGGTATCCCGGCCAAACCAAACTCATCTCACCACTGGCTGTGGTAATTGGATCATCGAAATCATCGATTTTTATTCTGATTTTTTCTCCGCTACTACCGTGAAGCCTATCTTTGATATTTCCATCATTATCGACGATATCTATGCTGATACTAGGGGCGTAATCATCGATTATTATCACACGGGAGGAGATTACGGTACCGGTATTGGTAGCAAGAGTAAGAGTGAATGGTATTAAGAATGGTTCTAATTCATTCATTACCTCAATCAACAATGTGGACGAATAGCAATTCTGATCGGCAATAGAATCGTTATCATGTACTATTTCACCAAGAATTCCTCTCGATGCGATGATAGTGGGGGTCTCTGTGACAACATCATGATCGGGATCAATAACGCAAGCTTTGAGAAAGATGATTTCACCGCGATGTACCCCTGTTATTGGCTTGGTTAGAAGATGGGTTGCCCCACTCCAACTATCCGAATCAACCCCCTCAACATGAACCCCATACCACCTCGCTTGAGCATTGACTACTTCTGATACATTCACTAATTGACCTGTAATAGATTGATTTGAAGCATCGATTGCAAGTGCATTGATAGTTAACCAACCCAATGGGACATCATTTTCTAGTTGGAAAGACGTCCACCAACTCAATTGATCGGAACTACCGGCATTGGACCAAATAACCGGAGTGCTATTACCCTCAATATCGGTAATACTCCATCCTATCATCACCGCTATTACCGCATTATCATCACTGGCAATCACAGTACAGCCGAAGGTATCCCCCCTGCTATATACACTGGAATCGCAATAAATATCGTCAATTGTTGGCGGAGCATTTACCCAAACTCTAATCCGATGGTGATTATTATCGATAACACGCTCCCCCATTACCTCATCATTCGATTCATAACCGACCACGAGTTCGTTCCAACCCAATCTGCTAGAATTGAATTGCAATTGTACAATCGCTCTACTTCCCGCTTGATCACCACCGGGAATCGAGATATTCATTTCACCAAGGACAAGACCGCCAAGAAGGTCTCTAAGCGTTATTGAACCATTGGCTTGGCCTGGAGAGAGATTTTCAAGGGCGATTTCCATTGTCGAATTATGACCTTGAGATACATTGGTTATCACTCGGGCATCTATGATATGGATATCGTGTAATCCATCGGCAAATGCCGCCATTTTCGGATCACCGATTACAACACCCATCCAGCCTGATAAGGTATTTGCCGCATAATAAGATTCAGCCATCGTATATCCTTGAGCATAGGTTGAATGCAATACCGAGGGATAACTAATCGCCGTGAGATATGGCTCGTAAACGTAGCCTTTGGCACCACTAACTCCATCTTCTAATAAATCTGCAACTAAAGATTGACCATAAGAAGTGTCCCAATTGAAAGAACGTCCTCCGGTAGAAACGGCAGTTTCTGCGATTGAACCATTCGCCCACTGGTTATGAGGACGAATCGGATACAAATTCACTGTATCGAGGAATAAAGAGCCATCTGTCGATGTAGAAACGATATCTAATGGTATTGTTATTTTGAAAGCATGGGTGTTTGAAGGTGGACGGTACCTCAAAGTGGCTGCTTGCCAAGATGTAGTGAATGCTTTGCTCGAAGATTTATTTGTAGCTATTATTGTGCCATTCACATCCAAAGATTCTACTTCGATTTCAAATTCACCATATACATCGCCAGTGCGCATCCCCTGTGCTGATAAGATCCAAGGATGGTTTTCATAATGTGATGGAAGAGTAAATGTTTGCTCTATCGAGGCCACGGTTTGACCATGTCCTGAATAAGCTGAACAATCTTTGTAGATTTCACGATGCAATGATGTTACTGAACCATTACTTAGAGCAGTATCCCAAATTCTCAAATTATCTATCATTCCTTCAAAATAAGAACTACCAGCACGGTTTACTCCTAATTTGTATAAATCGATATTGTTGAAAGAACCGTTTGGGAAGGAGTTTGTTCCAACCAATACTCCATCCAAATATTGTCGTGTTTGCCCGTTATCAAATACTGTGACTAGATGAGCCCACTCCTGCTGCTCCACAACTCCAAATGAATGGGATTGATTGTTGTGCAGTTTCCATTCTCCATTGATGACTGCATGTTGGAATGAATAATTAGAACCAGCATCATTGTCGATTGCAAAGGTTGAGGCATAGGTGGATTGGGCACTGGTATTAGCCCAAACCCATTGGCTAACGGTGAAGTTGCCAACCCAATCATCAACATCTACCTGCAAATAATCATCGACGCCATCATACCAAAGACACCCGCCATCTACACATGTTCTCCAATTGGTCGAGTCCATTCCATTTAGCGAAAAACCACTAACGTTTCCTACCGAATCATTGGCGAAATTACCCGATCCTTCTTCAAAATCCCATTTGTGTATTAGTGAATTCTGTGAAGGAGTACTATCTCCTGAAACAAAAAATGCCGAAGCTGGAATTAGACTTTTACTCGTATTTGGCCCTTCCCAGGAAAATTGTAATCCATGCGGGCCACCTCCTTGGAAAAATTCAATTCTAAAATCATGAAGCCCTTCTGTTACCATCAGCGTGTGTGATATCTCTCTCATTCCATGTGAACCATAATTCTGAACGATACTAGAATCGTCAAGCCACAACTCTGAACCATCATCAGATGTGAGATAGAAGGTCCAATTTCCCGCTTCTGGAATATCGATTAGTCCACTAAATCTCGCACCCCAGTCATTCTTGAAACGATTGTCAAGCCCTTGGTAAGCCTGTGAAGAGGAAGAGTATGCGAGGTCGTTTTCTAATCGTACATGATCAGGAATTCTAACCATTAAATCAGGCATAGACGCAGTATTGAAACTAACTCCATTATTGTCAAAATATTCAGCATATATTCCCGGAGTATTTTTTCCTGATTCTTGGGTGCAGACCGTGGAAAGTGAGGCCTCTAAAGCACCACTTCCTGCATTCTTAGTTTGAGTTTGATAACTCCAATCAAATTCGTCGCCAGCAGACAAACTGGGAGATGTTGCATTCCAATATCGAGAACCACTAGACCAGGTTGTGTCGTTAACATCTAAACCGCCATTTGTCAAAATATTCTGTCCCCAACTGCCATCGTTTGAACCCCATGAAGCATATGCTATTACATTGGAAATATTGGTGAGGAACAAAGATGTGTCATCAAAGATAGTGGGTAGCCCAAGGGTTTGATTTAGAGTGGTATTTGCAACATAGAGGTCATCATTCCAATACTTGTAACCCGAATCATTGCGGTTTGTAGCCAAATCCAAAACAAAATTTCCCCGAGAACCAAGACTATTATTGGCTTTTTCAATCAATTCAAGAGCGGTTTGGATGTCGTATCCAGTTAATCTTGTTACTAAATAAAAACCATAATCCTCTCGCGAAAAAGCCTCAAGCTCTTTACCTGCGAGTGGGCCATAAGTGTGGTAAATCCAGTAATCGGATCCGATATCGGAATGATACCAACCTTCGAGTAATGAAATCTCTTGATCAAAACTCGCTTTATCGGGCCCGCCATTGATTCGCAAAGGTATACCTTTGGTGGTTACGAGAAAATTCAATTCCTCAGTAAGATTACGATTAGCTAACATCAGGCTTAAAGGTTCAGCAAAATAGGTGTTGAATTGGTCGCGGTTTATCGTTTCAGAACTCGGTGTGGATTCATTTGTGAAAAGGAATACTCTCTCTATGCTGATATTTCTTGCACTTACGAAGGCCCAGCCGATAGTTCGACTAGCTTCGCTTTGGTTGTTGATCAACACACCAACATCACTGTAATCCTGCAGTGATTCAAGCGTAAAACCTCCACTTACCGCTATGGTCCTAAACGGTGTTTCATTCCAAATATCGGTATGTTCAGAATAGATAAAAGTGCTCGTTAACGGTAAGGTGTCGCCTTCGGATGTGAAAAAAGAAGATGCTCCGCTTAATAGCACGAGAAAAGCCAAGAAAATGGACGATGACCTTCTATCCATATGCTTCGGGCTACTGCGTATGGTATAATCTCTATCGGGTACCTGTTTGATTCAACTTCAAATCAATAGAGAAGCGATGGGAATATGTACGGCGGCCCCCTGCGAGGGCCGATGATCGAACTGTATATGGCGAGAACCTGCAAATGGGGCATATTGCGGGTTATTGGGGGAGAATTGCACCAACAAGAAGCAGATGTTATTATCGCACCGGCAAATAACCGATTATCTGGACGCGAAACCTTAGATGCTAATATTCACAAAGCCGCTGGAGAAAAGTTGACGGAAAAGTGTCGAGAGATTAGCGTAGAGCAGAGAAAACTCAACCTGCCACCCTGCCCAGTCACCACAAATGTAGTGACAAAACCATATGGGCTCAAAGGAAATTTCAAGCACATTATCCATGTCGTTGCACCGGATTGTCGACGCCCAAACCAAGATGAGGCAAGAAGAGAATTACTCCCTCTAGCATATCGTAATTTATTTGATACTATCAAGGAGATAAAGGGGGTGAAATCAGTCATTGCACCACCGCTATCAATGGGCGTATTCGCCTATCCGCACAGAGAGGGTGCTCGGCTAACCCTTGAAACCATACTTGGAATCATGGATGCCAAAGAAGATCCCGGGTTTAATGAATATACCATTATCGTCAAAGAGCGTAATTTTATCAAAAATATGCGTACTGTATATCGCGAATCAGAAGATCAATTACCTGGAATAGATACCACAAACGAGATTTGATTAGTGCGACCTCTTACTCTGGATTTCGATGGCTTCATCCAGAGAGATTCGCCCGACTGCGACCGACCTTGACAAATCGCTTGAGATTGTCAGCCTGCCGCCACTCGCGGCTCTAGATCTTCTCTGCAACTCCTTTATCTCGCCATTTGTAACTTCAAGATGACGTCTTTTCAATACCCTGAAGCCCTTGAGCATTGCAATTCGAATCGCCGCAGTAACATGAGATTTATGCCTTGGTCCTTTCGAGGTTTGCTTCTCGTCGACAATTTGTACCTCGATACTGCGAGCGATGAATAAATTTGCCAATCTATCTCTGATGATTGGTGAACCATCACCGATTTTCACTCGTAGTCTATCGTATTTGAATAGTGATGCTATGGCTACGATATGGTCGACCACATCATCGACTATCTCCAATTGCGCAGTACCAACCAGCACCCCATCTGCCAACCAAGCGATTCCTGGACGTGGGCCGGGGTCAATTCCAAAAGTGAGGAAAAAAGCTGAATCGAGACCTATAGCTAAATGAATCGCTCTTTCTACACATAGGTGAACCGTTTCTATCGAAACGCCAATACCACGCCCTTTGCCAATAGCATTTGCTACCTCTTCGGTAGAACCCAGCCAAATGCCTGAAGGATTCGAATCTCGTTTGAAATCAAGAACCTCAAATATAATCCCTCGACGTTTTAATTCGCCGACCAATCGAAAACTCAAGCGAAAATCATCGGTGTAAATCGCTATCGGCTCCACGGCAAAGAGTAGAGAAACAGGCCTTTGAACATGGTGATGACACCGAAGTCATCAAGAACGATTGCCATGATTATCAACTGTGTCCAGCCAATACGAGAGGGAGTTGCGGGCTGTTCTCGCCGGTAGTACAACAGGGGTAAAGGCGGTTACCCGCTCTTGTGATTCAATCGCTACTGCTAGTGCGATGCAAGTGATTGACAGGCCTTTTCTTGTGGTCAGAGCCGCAGGGAGTGGCATGGAAGGTTCAGGAGATCTTCTAGCACTGAGGGGAGACCTCTGCTTTCCGATAGAGGTGAAATCCCGTAAAACTTCGAAATTGTACCTCTCAGGCAGAATCTGGACTCAATATAAAGCGATGAGAGAAGAGGGTATCAGATGCCAATTGATGCCACTTTACGCATATAGATTGAAAGGGGTGAGGGGGGATTCGTGGCGAATATTTAGAGTCGAAACCAATGCTACTGCTGGCAGAATGAACCTGCTTAAACGTAGAATCCCGTCACTTCCACTTACTAGAAATGGCAAACCGTTCCTCGATTGGGAGCAAGGCTTACCGCTGCATAAATTTCTCGCGGTTGTCTGTCGCAGCAGCAATGCAAACGATTCTATTAAAGCACTAGAACAGCGGGTAAAGGAATTCGATCGTATCATCGAAGACCAAGATTTAACGATTCGACCCACTCTCATAGATAGGGCATGACCATTATCGAAAGAATTACTATCAACAAGCCCAATGAGGATAGTGAAGAGGCCTTATTGGAAATATGTTCAACCCATAGCGGATGTATTTTCCACAATCCTGACCTCTTGCCAATACTGCGAATCCCCGACATGGTCGAATGCACGAGATCTTTGAATAAATGTCCACCATCAAAGGGAATCATCGGAATTAAATTGGTAAAACCAAGAAGGATATTCACCCAAATCAACCAAAAGAACAGATTGGCGAGGAAAAGTAATCCCGAGATACCTATCGCTGATGCTAACCAACCATCACCAGCCGCTAACATCGACTCTTGTACCGGATGAATGGCGACTCCTTGATATTGAAATGGAGTGATTAGAATATTAAGCGCATGAATTGGGATATCGATTATCAAATTTGCAGGCCCGCCTTGATAGCGTGGGGAAAGAGGACCGGCTAACCGATCTATTCCAGCGGTACCTTCAGCAAGACCTTCAACCCCAAGAAATGAATCTCCTTGCTCGATCCCCACCACTTCGAGACTGTCAGCACTCCAGCCGAGTTCCAAATAATGTTCATATTTATCACCGAGTATAACGACCAAATCCTCACGTTGACCATCTACTCTAACAACTTGTAATATCACAGCATCGCCTGCTGAATATTGCGCCATCGCCGCTTGGAAGTCCTCGACATCATCTACGGGATAATCGCCGATTGCTGTGATTACGTCCATCGGTTGCAAACCCGCTTCATCAGCACCAGCGTCCAATACGATACCCGAGGCATGAACTCCTGGATTTGCGGCAACGAATTGCCCTGCTATTCCCCCCATCAATAATACGATGATTATCGCTGCGAAAATATTGGTTGCAGGACCTGCAGCAAACATTCTCTGACGTTCTCTTTTAGGTGCTTCACTAATCTCTGAATACTCGGGTTCAGCAAATGCTCCTAAGGGCAATGGACCAAGCATCAATAAGCCAAAACTGCGAATCCTCATGCCATGAGCGCGGGCTTGAATACCGTGACCAAATTCATGAATAATCAAACAAAGCACAAATGCAATCACTCCCCACCCCAACGGAATCATCGGATTCAAACCAGGGATTGCAACCAATTCCGAAGGTGAAGGAGGATCTGCTAACCGCGGCGATAACAACGCAGTGATAAATGTCAACAATAGCAATAATGCCACGATAAACATCGCTGCCCAGCACACCCACAATGAGACCTCGCCATATGCTCGCCAAAATTTCCTGGGTTTGGATATCATCTCCAATGATTTCTTTCCAGCCGAGGTTCGCATCATCAAAATTACACCAAATACTCGAGTGGCATCCCAATCATCCAATTTACCCGAGCGCTCCCATGATCGCAACAATAACCACCAAGCCATAATCATTATGAGAATGACCTGCCAACTGAGGCTGATAGATAACCAACCTGCGCCCATGATTGCGCCAGACGGTCGTACCTCTTCAATGCCAGTGCGCAAGACCTATGGCCTAGTCGTGAATAGAGGGGTTGTGGAGAACAGAGAACAAGTGGTAATGGATTGGTGCGAAAATCTTCTCGGCCAGAGGCCGTACGAGATTCTCACCTGGGCTGACGAAGAGGATATCGTACAATCTCTCGTCAGGCTAGAACGTATGGTGCTCGTCGTCGACCTTCAAGTAGATGATGATGATGAGGTCGTTGAGAATAAACATATTTCAATAACATTGGAGAGTTGGTCGCCTGGTTCTATTCAAACCAGAAGAATGGCCGACGGATCGGTTCGATTCAAACATCGTAAAGACGAATTGATCCTTGCTGCACGACTTCGCTCACCGGAATGGGCTGGAGCATTATTGGAAGAATGGTTGATGGAGATGAGAGGAGATCAAAGGAAACCACGCGAGAAGAGTAGACGTATCGCTATTATGAAAAGGAGTAGAGAGACGATAGGGCGGATGCTTGAGCAGGCTGAATTAAAAATCATCAAAGAAACCATGACCGATATTTCAATCGATCTCGACAATACTGAACATCTGCTTGCTGGTAAATGATTATTCCTCTTCACCAAGTAAAGAAACCACTGCATCGAGGGCGTCTTCACGCTGAGCCTCGCGTAATTCGGGAGAGGTTGCTATCAGCCTCTGTCCAATCGGTTCAACGATTACCGGAGCCAATAATAATACCACGATAAGTCCTGCTAGCCAGAAAAACGAGCTGTTCGGCACGTGGGTTACACCCGGAGAATCACCTCCGCTTACCATCAATTTGACCACACCTAACCAGGGGATTTCACCGCCGGCAACCCCGATGAGCCAATCGGCTTTGACCGGTCCAACAATTCCTGAGGAACTGTAAACCCCACTAGAGCCAGGGACGGCTTTACTTCCTTGATCAACCGAACAATGATTATTATCGCCAAGGGTGAGAAAACCGACGTGTTCCGGCTTCCATTCCACCACATTTAGTACCATCTCCCCATGGGCTTGCACACCACAATCATATTTTCCAGCCTCGATTCCGTCAAAACTAATCGAGATATTCTCAGCATCCCTTACTCCAGTGCCTGGAACATCCCATGATAATATGCAAATTCCAATCGATTGGTCATGCACACCCTCATCACAGCCATTATCGACTACTACCGCGGTCCGATTTGGTATTACCCTTAGAATTGCTCGATGGATAATTGGTGTGCCTGCTTCGCCATTTCGCTCATAGATTATCACATCACCTGATAAACCATGCGATTCATGACCAAAATTGGGATTGCTGGAATCGGTCGCTTCGGCAAATGTAATCACCTCTGACCATTCACGTTCGTGTACAAGAATCAAATCACCGGCATCTATCGAACCAATCTCGCCGGATTGATCATGAATCATCGAACTGGATTCTACGACGACGAGAGGGGGCATCGATCCGGTATGGGCCCAAAGAGCGAGAACGATAATCACTATCATCCCCACCGCGAGAATAATCTCTCGAAGCAGACCGACAATCGGATCGCCCTTCGCCATAGCGCCGCCACTCAGCGGCGCTTCTTCAATCCCTTCTCTTCAAGGAAGGAATTCCAAGCCTGTTCATAACCACCACCTAATTTAGCGGCAGCATCTGTTCCTTCACTAATCCTACGACGTAATTCAGCAGAACTCGTTAGCGCCATCACTTCAGTGAGAAGATTGGCAAGACCTTTGAGGTGGAGGAATTCCGGAGCAGAAATAAATAGACCGATTAAAGAAAATACCAGCAATGAAATCGCTAAGCCAGTCAACTCTTCCCAGCCTTCTGTATCCTGCATAAATCCAAGATGGAATAATGAAAAAATCAACAATAGGATAAAGGCAAAAGTCGCGGTCGCACTTATCGCTAATTGTTTCCCTTCTAGTCTCGTCCACAGATTACCGACGATGCCCATGTGTTCCCCTAGTTCAGCCAAAGTTATCAACTATTCTTGAGCATTGCCTCTATGAGAATTCTAAACGCCAAAGGGGATGATTGAAATGAAATACTTGGCGTGGGCCATAGGCCCACGATGGAGATGAACAAGATGAAGCGCGCAATTCTGATGTGTTTACTCATGCTTACGGTGCTATTTGTGCCAGCGGTTTCGAGTGAAGTTACCGAAACCCAATTCACCAATGGCCAAACCTCCTCGACTCATACATTTACCGGTACGGGTAACGGTAGTGCTGGGGAAATCTCAATTCCTTATGGCGCTGTAGTCACCGATTCTGAGTTCACATTGACTGGTATTCCATCTAGCGAATCTTATGGTAATTTAACCACCAATGCTGACTTTGGTGGAACCGGAAGCAGTTCTTGGAAGAATATACCTCCGGGTTTTGCTTATGGATATAGATCTAATCTAGAAACATCTCTCGATTCGATTTCGTTAAAGGGACAAACAAGCATTGGTGAATACCCGTTTGAAAAGGCTGGAGATATTTCATCGACTACGGGTTTCCACAATACTACCGGGGAATTCGTCGCCAATGGTGACCAAGGATATATCGGGGTTACTACAAAAAAATCTTCATTGGCGGTTGATACCAGTGCCGCATGGAATTATCCAGGACCTGTCACCTTTGATGAGAATGAGGTTCATGTACTACATTGGAATACTACTTCCTTTACAATACCACCTTCTGTGATGAGATTCAATCGAAGTACTGGTGATTATGAAGGGGCGGCAAATCTAGCAATAAATACCTGCCATTTTGGCGCAAATTACTACCTCCGCGATGTAACCAGTGGTGGTGAAGGCATAATGTGGACTGTGGCATGGAATTACGATGTCATTGCTAAATGGACCCTCAATAGTGCAAAAACCACTTGGAATTGTGATTCTAGTTGGCAGATGAATTATCCATATGAGCCTGTAGGTATCGATATCGATGAAGATACTGGAGACATGTATCTATACGTTTACGAAGCTAATTTTCAAGCTAATTATCCCCGTCATCTCTATCAAGTAAGTACCAGCAATCCATTACAGGTCAATAGTCAATGGAACCTTGGTGATGCTGATGATTACAAATCAACCATCTCTAGTGGACTGGTGGTCAACCTTCCGCTAATTATCACAGGCGAATATAGTAGTGCACAAAGTCGTCATCATTATTACAATTTGATTGGCGGTTTTGTCGACAGAATGGGGGTTCAAGAATTTGCAGGAATGCCTCACTACGGTATGGAACAGAGTGAAGAGGGTAACCTAGCATTCACCTGCTATTACAAAAATTCTTGTACTACCAAAACGCATGAGATCTTGCAATATGGCGATGGCACGGTCACCGATGCAAGGACACCATCATCATCATCATCAACTGTTACATCCCCAATAAAATTCTTAAGTTTAGCAATCGATCAGATCAAATTGTCTGCTCTTGTCGGTTCCATCCCAAGCCAAACCTCAATCGAATTATCGGTTTCAAATGATGGCGGGGGAACATGGCAATCAATACTCCCCGAGCAGACGATTGCATTTTCTACCTCAGGTACACAATTGCGTTGGAAAGCATGGCTGAATGGCACCGCAAGTGCTACACCAATTCTTGATTTGGTCAATCTTGAATATATCACCTCTTTTTCCTCAAGTGGTTATTTCTATCTTAGAACCCAATCATTCACCCAACAGACTATGCCTGCTGCTATGACTATTCACTACAATGCAACAATTCCAGCCGGTACTACCTTTACAGTTGACTTAAGGCAAGGAAGTACCTCGACGGCGAATGCGATTCAATTCGCTGATGGAGATACTAACGCCATCACTTTAACAAGCGGATATCTATACGTCTATGTGACTTATATTTCAGGTTCTGCTAGAACCAAAACCCCAACTCTTTACGACATTAATATCACATTCCATAATGATGCTCCACAAGAGGCGGCGATAGATATCGGCAATGACGGTTCAAAGGAATGGGAAAGTTCTGGGACTTTTATCGGTACATATACTTTGAACGAAGATGACTTTGATGATGCATTTAACTCATTGATTCCCAATAGCGGTTCTGGCTTCAAGAATATCTCAATAGATCTGTCAAGTCAATCATCTGGAATATTAGTCCTTGAAAGTTTTTCAGTCACTTATATCATGAATACGGTGAATCTGGACATTACTTTCCTTGAAGGGGAAATTCTCCATTCAAGAGATGCTCCATATGAGATTATCACTCGCCATGTAATCGGTGAAAGCGCGAATAATATATTGTCGGCTTCACTTTCGTTCAAAGCGACACCCGTCGGCTTAGCACCAACTATGGAATGGGATTCAACAACTGGATTTGCTGACCCAAACGACCCGAATGCTTGGATTGATACCAATGCGGATTTCTCCTATGTAAACGAGAATAATGGAATGCTTGAAATCCACTGGATATTCCAAGTTACCAGCAACTTCGCTGAACAAGAAAATGTGCGTTTTATCGCCAATTGCCTCGATGATTCAGGTAGTTCTGGATTTACACCAATAGCCCTTACCTCAAATACTGGAATGAAAGTAAATCAATCATACGGTATGGGCTGGATGAAAGCCAGAGACAATACCGGTGAGGTCACAAGAGAAGATGTGACTAGTGGTGAATGGGTTGCTGCTGGTGAAAACCTGCTTTTCCAAGGCGCATTATGGTTCTCAGATTCGGTTGATGCGCCTAAAGATGATGCATTTGACATCCGAATTTCCCAAGATGGTTATGTCTGTAGCAATTGTAGAGATAATACCAACATCAACGGCTCTTTCTCAATTCAAGTCCAAGTTCCGACTTCAAATAATGAACAGGGAGTCGTCTACGAAATTCAAACCTATAACGAAAGAGATCCCACTCTGGTTTTACCTATAAATGAAAATTGGCAAAGAGTTCTGAAAGTAGATGCTACAGCGCCTGAAGTCCTAGCGATTTATCCAAATGACGATTCATATGAAGCGGCAAGTCATTTGCAAATCGTGGGTGTTCAAGTCGCTGATTCCGTGGGCGACCCTCATCAATTGCAACTATATTACTGGGTTGAATCAACCCATGACCTAAACTTGAACGGCGAGGCTGATGCCGATGAATATGTGATAAAAACCGTCACCAATACCACGGATGCTGACACTAAATGGTTCTTGACCACAATCGATCATTCGATGAACCCGAACATGGGTCGCGTCTCATATTATTGGGATGGGGGTGATAGGGCTGGAAATGCTCTCCATTATACAACCATCGTCGATGATGAAACCATGATTTATGAAAATGGTCCAGGCTTTGACTCCGATGATGCAACCTTTAGAACCCGCAAGGATTCTAGTGCGGTATTTACCGGTCTTATTTGGCAAGGTCACGATGATAATGAGCCGATTTATGCTGGGACACCACAGTCGATATCACTTGGATTAATCGACGCAAATACGGTTATCGATTTTGAATATATCTCACTGATTTTTGACTTTGAAGGACCAGACCCGGAACGAGATAGACAGAAAATTTCGTATTCAGGAACTCAGGGTAGATTTTGGTCAGAAAGTGATTATATCACAATTTCACCAACCTCTACTGTAACTCAAACCATAACCGAAACCGGTATGCCACTTATTGGAATCAATATGGATTTCACAATAGGTTGGGATTGGCCTGATGAAGAGATCAGTGATCTTGTTCTTGAATTCAAGGAAAGAGGGGAGGTCGAGCCTACAATATACATTATTTACGAACACACTTTCACAGTTGAAAACGACCTTGTACTTTCAGCGAATGATTTCTTGGTTGAAGATATTAGCGAACCAAGAACCGGCATCATTGCCGATGGCAGTAGGGTTCGCAATGATGATCGCCTCGAATTTACAGGCAGAGTTGTCTACGAGGGCAGTAATATTCCTGCTCCTCGTGATCAAAGCATCATTATCGAAGTCTTCGATGGCGAAAGAATATGGTCGGATGGAAGTCTTTCTGCTGACGGCGGCTATACCATCGAAGTTCCTCTCTCAGGAGCACCATCACTTGCTAATAGCCCAACCCGTACCTGTTTGATTTCAATCAAAGAAATCCCTGGTAATGGCCAAGACATGACCGGTCAGAGTGTATCGACAACATTGCGAATGATAGTGGACAATACCGCGCCCCGTGTTGTCAGTAGAACCACACCGGTCAACATTATCGATATTTCATCTGCAACCGACCTAACGATGATTCCGGTCGAGTTCAAAGGTAGTGAAGATGCGGATATGACCGGTAGTGAACAACAGGTTCACTGGGTGATGAGGGATGCGAGTCGAACGATGACTATCGGTGCAGGAAGTTCGGTTTTGGGTATGCTTCAAAATGGTCAATCTGTTAATTGGACTGGAACTGTCGACCTGACAAATGGTGGCACAATCACCCCCCGAGAAGGCGACTGGATTGGTTTCTATCTTACAGGATGGGATGCTGCTGGAAATGAATTCCCAATCAATTCCAATTCTGAAGCCAGTCCTATTGCTGAAATAGCCAGTGCCGACAACGACTTTGAGCGCCAATGGATCAGACTTGGTGCCGTTGGAGCAGAACTCTCGATACTCAGTATCAATATGGATGATGATCACCTCTCACCCGGTCAAGAAGTCGGCATCGAAGTAGAGATAATGAATACAGGAGGACCGACAACTACACAATTCAAGGTCGCTTTCTACCAAGGGGATTCCAGTGAACCATTCGCTACCTCGACTTTGAATAAAATAGAATCTGGCGAGATACTTACCGTATCAGCACTATGGACTTCGATTGAAGGAGTTGACCGAATTAGAGTTGTTGTCGATTCCGACAATACAATCATCGAGGTAAACGATGATGATAATTCAGCCGAACACAAGGTCGAAATCGTCTATGTTGCTTACTTGGGCTGGTTGGATAGTCCACGTGAAAACCCTCTGATTTGGTTATTCGTGATTATCACCCTGCTTGCCGTAACTGGAATTGCATTTACCGCATCAAAAACCGCTATTACCATAGATTCTGAAGGTCTGCTCGATGAAGAAGACTGGGATAATGAAGAGGAAGAGGAATTTGAAGACGATTACGATGACCTCTGAATTCATTCGATGACCTCATCAAGCAGTTGATGTGGCATATATTGTATGGGGGAAGGGATGTTCGGCACGTTGCACCCTGCTCTTGAAAGCATCCTCAAGCGTCGAGGATGGGATGAAACACCGATTCAAAAAAGTACGATTCCAATCCTTGCATCTGGTAGTGATGGTCTGATAATCGCACCTACCGGTTCTGGCAAAACCTTGGCTGCAATCCTGCCATTACTCGATAGATGCTTACGAAAGCAATGGCAAGGTTTGTCAATTCTTTACATCACTCCTCTGAGAGCATTGAACCGAGATATCGACCGCAGGTTAACCGAATTGGCTGAAGAGGTTGGCCTTAGCGTTGGCATTAGACATGGTGATACCACTCAATATGAACGACAGAAACAGGTACGTAAACCACCAAATATCCTCATTACTACACCTGAAACCTTCCAATTGATGTTCACTGGAATTCGCCTGCGTGAATTACTCAAGTCTGTAAAAGTGGTAATAATCGATGAGGTTCACGATATGGCTTCTGGTGAAAGAGGATGGCAACTCTCTGTTGGAATATCTCGATTAACTGCTTTGAAAGGCTCATCCTGTCAGATGGTCGGACTCTCAGCGACAGTAGGCAATCCCGAACATGTCGCGCGCTGGTTGAGTCCAACTGCTATACCGATTATTGAAATGAGTAAAAGAGAAACCATACTCAGTGTCGAAGCTATTTCACCAACATCGGATGACGATATTGGCGCAATCGACTTGGGAATTTCACCAAGAGCACATTCAACACTGCGAGGTCTCTGTGAAATAATTCGCAACGAACCCCCTTGTCTGGTTTTCGTCAATAGTCGTAATAGCGCTGAAACCATTTCACAACGGTTGGCAGCGATGGCCTCTGATTTACGAATCGGTGTACATCATGGCTCTTTAGCAGTCGAAACCAGAACGCAAATGGAAGATGAATTGCGCAGTGGTGAATTGCAAGCATTGGTCTGTACCTCAAGTCTTGAACTGGGAATAGATGTCGGTAGTGTCAATCGTATCATTCAGGTTAGATCCCCCCGAACGGTCGACCGCATGTTACAACGTGTAGGAAGAGCTGACCACCGTCTCGGTGGAATCGGCAGAGGACACATTCTGGGCTGGGAAGTCGACGATATCGCTGAATCGGCGGTGATAGCACGTCGAGCGATGATCGGGGACATCGAGGCGGTAGAATGGCGTATGCGTCCACTTTCAATCGCCGCTAATCAAATGGTGATGATGGTCCATTCATGGGGAGCAATTACTCCGGTTCAATTCACAACTATCATGAGTGAAACCTTACAATTTGAAGGTTGGCGTGCTGAAGATAGTGACAATATTGCTAAGGTTCTCGCCGATGGTTGGATAATAAAATACAGTTCAAAGCCTAGTGAAATACCATGGTATGAATGGCCGGCAACGGTATGGAATCGACTGGTAGAACTTAGTGATGAGGAATTACCTGAGCGCCCAGATTTAAGAGCAGGTAACGTCTCTGAAAAACTAAAATCACTAACATTCAATCCTCCACCTCCATTCGAAAACGGCTGGATAGCCCGTGGTTCCCGAACCAGAGACTGGGTCAGTAATCATCTTTCGATGATTCCAGATAAGAAATCATATCGTGTCAGAGATGCCGTGAGTCGTAGATATCTCGGTTCCGTCGATGAAGCATTCGTCCTTTCCTTAAGTGATGGTGGAGAGGAAGAAGATGGGCGCTCAAGACGCTTCGTAATAGCCGGGCGCACCTGGATGGTAATCGATGCCGATCCCGAGCAAAGTGAATTGCTGGTCGCGCCGGTTTCCGATGTTGGACATGCTCCACACTGGTTGGGCGAATTACCACCAACCCCGGCAGCTATCGCTCGTGAAATCGGCCAATTACGGAGAACAATCGCAAAAGATCTCGGTTGGGATGACACTCAAATAATTCCCGCTATTCCCAATCCTATCGACGTGACGACCGAATTCACAAATCATCCCCTCGATGGTGAGAGCCGTGGATTGCTTGCAGAAATTATCTCAGCACATCTTGAGGCTACTGGAACCATCCCCTCTGACAAACTTATCACTATCGAAGATAGGGAAAATGCCCTCATTATCAACTGTTGCCATGGGTCTCGGATCAATGAAGCACTTGGCCATTTCCTTCTAGCGATGTCGAGTACCCGAACCGGAAAGTGGGGGCGATTAATCACCGAGCCAACTCGGATTTCCCTGCAAGTAAAGGACGTGACTCCAGCCCAGATTATCGATTGGTTGACCAATACCCCCCCTGAAGCATTGGAAGGTGTTCTCTCGGTTACCCTACCCAACTCAAGAGAGGTTAGATGGAGATTTGCGCAAGTTGCAAAAACCTTCGGCATTCTAAGACATGGTGTTGACCCTCGCCGTATCAATCTACAGGCCCTACTAAAGAAATACCGCGGCACTGTGGTGATGGAAGAGGTTCTTTCCAAACTCTTTCATGAGCGCATGGACACCATAGGTGCTGCTGAAGTTCTACAAGCGATTCGAAGTGGGCACATCGTAATCGAAGTCACAGCACCCGGCCCTCTTGGACTATCATCACGTCACGAACGTGACTTGCTGCTTCCTAATTGGGATGATAATCAGGTGAGAGAGCGACTTAAACACCGATTGCTAAACGAAAGAGCGGTTATATGTTGCCTAAAGTGTCATTCTACCCGAAGGTTTCGAGTCGCTAGGTATGCGGAGATGGACGATGTCGTAAAATGCCTACGCTGTGGGGGTCGAATGCTTGCCTGTGCAAGAGAAGGCATGGAGAAAATGTTGATTACATGGGTAAAAAGCGATGATGTCAAAGATAAGGACCGAATGCAAAAAAATGCTCAAGCGGTAGCCAGTCGCAAGCAAGAAGCTATCATCGCTCTGATGGGCAGAGGGATTGGAGAAGCGACCTGTCAAAGAATCATGCGTAGGGTTCAACGCGGCAATATGGATGGTCTACTAGAGGCGATACATCTCAGCGAACTTGAATATGCCAGAACCAGAAGATTTTGGGCATAACCAATTTGCTTTATTGTGATACAATACCTTTATTGAAATGTCATCAATGTCATCAAGGGGCTCGAAGTGAGACTTCTGGTAAATCTTTCAACTGTTCAATAAGTATAGATTCCGCTTGGTCGATATCGCTGGTGAAGATCATCAATTCAAGATCTTTAGAAGATATCATTCCAGTTTCGACCAACATCTCCCAATCTATTAATCGCTCCCAGAATTCTTCATTCCAAAGAATGATAGGTAGATTCTTGGAGATCTTCTTGGTCTGAATCAGAGTTAATATTTCAAATAACTCGTCGAGAGTCCCAAACCCGCCCGGAAAAACGATAATCGCCTTGGCTGGATAGACAAACCAGAATTTCCTCATGGCGAAATACTTGAATTGCAGACCAAGCCCCTCACTAATCCATTGATTGAGTCCAGGCTCAGAAGGCAATTCGATACCCAAACCAACATTGGCAGCTTTGGCATTGTGGGCTCCGAGATTGGCGGCTTCCATTATCCCGGGTCCTCCGCCCGAACAGATATGGAATCTCTGAGTGCCGTCCGGTCGGGCTCCACCTCCTTGTTCACGAGGTGTGATAGCCCATTTGCTCAGCCTTCTTGATAACTCGATTGCCGCACGGGTATCATCTGCGTTGAGATCGGTTCTGGCCGAGCCGAAGAAAACGATGGTATCGGTGATGCCTTTATTGATTAATTTACTTTGAGGTCCGATAAATTCAGCTAGCATTCTGATACCTCTCGCATCTCTACTCGTCATCCATTCATGTTCATTCCAAGGTGGCTCGGGGTGTCTTATATCTTGATTCATAACCTATGGTAAGATAGTACTTGATATTAAAACGTGTTCAAAAAATGGTCATTCAATATCCAATACTCTAATTTGAATAATGAGGGCTTAGGATAAACTGATAAATGCACACCGTCAGGTGGGCCCATGGGTTTCTTCGATACCATCAGTCGTGGCTGGAAAATGAGTAAACTGAGTATGTCCGTCGTGCGCAAGGATGGAGAATTGATGGTCTACATGTTATTGTGTGGGGTTTTCAGTATCGGAACAATGGCTGCAATGAGTATCCCCCAGTACCTCCAACAATCTTGGACTCAAACCTCTGATGGTGCTATGTCTCCGGCTTACATGGCCTTCGTATTCACCGGATACATGACCATCAGCATCATTGTCACCTTCTGGAATAGTGCCATCATCGCCAATTCCCACATACGACTAACCGGTGGTGATCCTTCTTTTGCTGATGGTTTCTTAGCTGCGATGAAACGAATTCATATCATCATCATTTGGGGAATTATCGCTGGCACTGTAGGTTTATTGCTGAAGGCTATCTCCAATGCCGGAAAAAATAGCGAAAGTAGTGGAGCTGCAATCTTTACAATGATAATCCACCTAATCGGGGCGACCATTTGGTGGATGCTTACCTTCTTCATGATTCCACATATGGTTATCGAGGGTAAGAGCGTACGTGAGAGCATGAAGTCGAGCAAAGAGATGTTCTCAAAAACCTGGGGAGAGAATATCAGTTCCGGCTTAGGGATAGGTCTGATCACATTCATCTTCGGCGCACTAATCGCCGTAGTTACCTTCGGGCTGATGACCGTTCTCGGTTCGATGTGGTACATTGGTCTGATAATCGGTGGACTGGCGATGACCGTCTTGATCATGTGGAGCAGTGCTGCTGAGCAAGTGGCGGTCTCCGCGCTCTACATCTATTCAAAGACCGGGCAAATGCCGCAACTTTACCAAGAGATGGGGGTTGAAGAATACACATTCCCTACCACTACAAAAGCCTGATATAATTCTTTATATACTCCAAAATCTCTTTTGAATAATCAATTATTTAATCGAGTTTGGCTAAATCACAATTTTGATTTTTACAATTATTGGAATAAGGTCTAACTTGTCAAGCGCCTTAAGTCAACTGGGAATTTCGTCGGACCAATTACCCATATTATTGATGGTTCTTGTCACCGCAACTACATCTCCATCCTCCCACCAATCAACGGCGATGAAGGTAGGCCGATTCCCCTGAAATTGCCAGCAATCCAATGTACGATTGAGTAAAAAATCGTAATCGTTGGTCTCATCGGCTCTATTTGGGTCGGATAATCCTACTGAATTAGATAACCAATTATTGAGATGCCAAACCGGTTGTTCACCATCACCTCGATGAACCTCACAACTCATATCATCGGTATCTTCCTCTGAATAATCTGTAGTCCAACTATGGACGAGAAAATCGTGAATCACTGGATAACCCTCGGCCTCTCCTTGCTCCCAAAACACCACCAAACGGGTTTCATTTTGAATCAATTCGATTAAAGTTGGCCATCTTTGGTCCAAGATGTGAGTGTACATCCACGAACTGAGATTGCTTTGGTTTAGAACATAGAACACGTGTTCAGCCGAGACGTGTGATTCGATTAACAAAGTTACCACGTCTCGAGGGGATTCGTCCATATTTGACCTTAAGTCAGAAAGCCATTCGATGGCATCGACTTCGCCATAGATGCAAGGGCTGTAGCCATCGCCTGAACTACCGTGACAAAGACGAACATCCTCGGCCTCACTCGATGATGTCGTGGCATAATGGGTATCTATCATGAAGGCTCTTATTCCCGCTTGCCATTGTGCCTCTAATCCGGTTGCGTGATTGCTAGCGGGATAATAAATACCATCCTCATGGGTGGCGTGAGCATTATGAGTCTCCGGGAAAGTGACATTATCGTAGGTTCTGTGGCATAGATGTGCAAAGCCATTACAGCCTTCGGCCTCTGCAATGAAAGGATCGACTTTGATATCATCTACAATCGGTGCGCTACAACCCGAAAGGGTGAACAGCGTCGCACAGATGATTGTCAGAATCCGTTGCATCCGCTTGCTCATTTGATTCACAGCAATGAAATAACCGGTCAACGCGGGTCCTTTGGCCCTTCTGTGCGTTGCAATTCTACGCCATGATTCTCGAGATAAGATACCCCGTTTTCACCTGAGAACCCTCCATCGACGATGATTACACGGTTGATCCCTGCATGATGAATGAGTTTAGCACACATCATACATGGCTCTCCTGTTACCAACAACCACGCACCATTGGTCGAAACACCATTGGCTGCGGCATTACATATCAAATTCATCTCAGCATGATGGCAGCCAATTTCAACTCTGGTTCCACTAACGACCTGTTGTGTATCTCGCAAACACACATCACCACCACAGAGTTCTCCACCCCCTCTTGGCCCGCCATTATAACCATCCATGAGTACTACATTGCGCACTGGGTCAACCAATAATGCCCCGAACTTTCGCCGAGGGCAATTGCTAGCCTTAGATAATGCAAGGCACTGTTCAATACGTATCGCCAAATGTTTGGCCTTCATCGTCTTGGGCAGCGAGGTCTAGGTCAAGATGATTGTGACAGGATATCGAGGTCGTCATCGCTATCCTTACCTAAGTATTGTAGAATATTTCCGCAGAGATAAAGCGAACCAATTACAAGAATCAAGTCGCAATCTTCAGCCTTGGCAATTTCGATTGCCTCAGCGGGATTTCTAATCCATTCTCCTCGTAATGGAAATTCAGTCAATGGCGGATATCTCCCCCCTTGAGGTTCGGTCAATATCACTCGCTGGGGGGGGCATTGCTCGATCAATGAGATAAGCGGTTTGAGAAAATTTTCAAGGTCGTTCTGAGGTGAGCTACCAAAAATCAAGAGCCATTTTTCCGGTAATTCTGTGATGATTTGTGGCATGACTTTGACGATGCCGCTTGGATTGTGAGCAGCATCGAGCAAGATTGTAGGATTACCAGAGATCGTTTGCATTCTCGCCGGCCAATTAACCGGTCCCTCTTTCCATGGCAATTTCAATTCGATTAACAATTCCCGTGCTAATGATTGTGCTTCGTCGTGTATGTTTCCATCCACAGCGATGAAACGGGCATGTGGTGCTATTTCCAATATCGCTTTCTGTATGTTTTCCGCAGGTTTTTTGACAATAATCGGAATCCCTGTACGAGCGATTGCAGCTTTTTCTTTAGCAATCTCTTCGATTGTCACTCCTAGGATATCCGAATGCTCCAAAGAGATTGCAGTGATCAAACAACCGATTACTTCAGCGGTTCTGGTAGCGTCTAGACGCCCACCGAGTCCGGTTTCAAGAATCATATATTCACAACCAGCATCTCGGCAGGCTACGAGTGCTGCCAGAAAGGTAATCTCAAAAAAGGTCAATTTCTCGCCTGCAGAATGAACTATTGTCAAAGCGGAATCCAATTTGCCGATGGATATCGGTCTGCCGTTGATACGAATGCGTTCTTCTATTCGTAAAACATGGGGCGAAGTGAACAAGCCAACCTGATGACCAGAGCGAATCAATGATGCCGCGAGATGAGCACAGGTACTACCTTTGCCATTACTGCCTGCAACATGGATGCATCGTAGAGATTTATCAGGACGACCAAGCGTTTCAAGTGCGGCCATTACCCGTTCAAGACCCAACGACATTCCCGCTGATTTGCTGCGCTCTAACCAATCTCTCACGGTCACTGCAGACAGCCTTTCCACATCATCTCATCGGCTTACCATACGATTGCCTCAAAACCCATCAGTCTCTGGGCTGCCCTATGGGTAGACCTGAAGCGGTTGATGCTGAAGATGACCTCTTGACGGTTATGCGTGAGATGTTACCGGGCATGATTGGGATGGCATCAATGTTTGTAGTTACGATTCTGATTGGTATCTGGTTGCTACCCTTTTTCGAATCTGCTGAATTATATGCATTTGGTGAATCAGGAACAACTCAAGTTCGCTATATCTTGCTTGAATTAGTGATGATATTGATTTTTACCGGTGTTATCCTCGCCTTGGCCAAATGGAAAAAGGAATGGGTAATCAAATATGGATTGATGGCAGTATTATTTCTCGCTCTCACCTATACAACGGTTCCAGGTGCACATCTATTACTTGTCGATGACACCCAAGAAGTGTTTGAATTTGAAGTAGATAACTCGGTTTCTGGCGTAATAATGACTACTCTCGATGAAAACGAGATTCTCTTTTACGAAATTTCCGGCCCTGAATGGAATCAAACTGTGACGGTAGAAATGCGAGACAATCCTGCTGGTACAGCGTTATGGAATAATGAACACACAATCGAACCAGGTCAAGAAACTACGAGGGTAATCGAGAACGAGTACGGTTTAACAATGGCAAATTTTGCTTATGTGTGGACTGTTGACCCTGATACCGGTGAGCAAATCGGTCCTGACTATCACTGCTTTGATTATCAGAGTTATATTGACGAGGGTATCAATGGAACCGATAGCCATGAAGATTTGGATAGTGGTTGCCTATCTGCAATTCAACGTTCAGATTCATTTTACATCTTGGGCTCGAATAACGATTTGGTACGAATGAATATCATCGATGCTGAAAATGGAATTTGGGTATTCCAAGCTCGATGGTATCTACCGCTAAGCTTTGTAATGGAAGATAATTTCACCCATATCGAAATGCTCGATGAAGAGCATATCTTAATCGCTAGTTCACAGATTGCATTCGTCTACAAACTCGAACAATTCACTGAAAATATCGCTGGAGATCTTTTACCTGGTTTCGAAATACAACCGCTGTGGAATATCACTAGAGAGAGTGGTGATAATTTCACTACACTCGACATCGGACTCTCGCCATATGACGAAGAGAGAAATCTATCCACTTGGAATGATTCAGGTGACCATTTGATTCTAATCGGTGATGAATCAGGTGACATCGAAGCCTGGAATTGGGATGCTGATGCCAAGGAGATGATCAAGGAGGAGAGAATGCATCTTGAAGGAGTGATGAAAGGTCCTATCGCTTCTGTCAGATTACTCGATCTCGACTCTTCGGGCAGATCTGATGTCTGGATTGCAGATGCGGACGGCATCCATGGTTTATTTGGTAGCAGCCAAATCGAATATGTGAGATTCTCTGCCGACACTTCAGAGACCGTATTGATTCATATCCTCAACGATGAGGAAAGGGCCGATATCATCATCATAAATGGCGAGACTGAATTAAATGCGAAAATGGGTGAGTTCACCAGTGAGATGTATATTCAACAGGGGTTGGTGCTCGATGAAACCGCACTATTGGTAGGATTGATCGTCGCAATTGTATTGATGGTCTTACTCTACATCCATCCAGAATGGTATGTGGTCAATACCGTGGGGGTATTGGTTGGAGCTGGAGTGATTGTAATGCTGGGAATCACTTTTGTTCCAAGTTTGATTATCATCTTCATGGTTCTGGCTGCAGCCTATGATGCTTGGGCGGTTTACAAATCAAAACACATGCTCGATTTAGCGGATACGATGATCGGGCTAAAATTGCCAATTCTTTTGGTCGCACCACAAGAAAGAGGTTATTCAATGCTTGAAGAGCAAGCACCGATGCGGGAACGGGTAGAACGCTTAGAGGATACAAGTGACGACGAAAACTCTGAATCTGAAGATATTACAGACAAAGAATATACCACCCCGCAAAAAGTAATGAAGCCAAAGAAACGTCCTAAAGAAGCGATGTTCATGGGTCTTGGTGATGTTATCTTCCCAGGAATGTTGGTGGTTTCTGCCGTGCAGTGGTTGCCTAGCCATGGATTGTTAATCGGAATGATAACCATGCTTGGAGGACTTGTCGGCTTCACGGCTTTGATGACATTTGTCGCTCGTGGCAAACCACAAGCAGGCTTGCCACTATTGAACGGAGGCGCTATTTTGGGCTATCTTATCGGTGGCCTGATCTTATTGGGAACCGCAGTATTGGAATTCGGGATTACACTCTAGGTGATGGGATGTTAGATATCGAACTCTTTCGTGAAAATGCTGCAACCCTGATTCGTGCAGATCATGATAAGCGTGGAATCACTCACGAAAAAATCGATGAAGTCATCCGTCTCGACAACAAATGGAAGAATGCTCTGCACAAGATGGAATTAGCACGCCGGGAGCGAAATAGTGCTGCTCGTAGCATCGCAGAGGCAAAGAAATCTGGTGATGCTGAACGAGCAGATAAAATAATGACAGAGGTTAAGGATCTCGGTGCGTCTATCGACGACTTAGATAATCAAGCAAATACTCTACTTGAACAAAGAGATGCAATTCGAATGACCATTCCCAACATCCTACACGACGCGGTGCCAATCGGTGCAGCCGAGGGGGGGAATACCGCTCATTCACTTCATGGTAGCAAACAAGAATTTGAATTCGATGTCCGTACTCATAATGAATTGATCGAAATGAATAATTGGGTCGAACTCGAAAGAGCGGCAAAGATTGCCAGTAGTCGTTTCTTCTTCCTCAAAGGTGATTTGGCTAGGCTGGAAATGGCACTGCAACAGCATGCGGTGAATTTTTTGACCGGTAAAGGCTTCACTTTTGTTCAACCACCGGTTATGATGAATCGTATAGCCTATGAAGGGGTGACCGATTTGGCTGATTTTGAAATGGTGATGTATGGGGTTGAGCCTGATAAACTCTACATGATTGCAACCTCGGAACACCCATTGACAGCGATGTTCATGGACGAGGTAATCGAGCCATCATTATTGCCGATAAAAATGGTCGGAGTCTCACAGTGTTTCAGGCGTGAAGTCGGTGCTCATGGTTTGTCTGACCGCGGTATTTGGCGGGTTCACCAGTTCACCAAAATCGAGCAGATTATCCTCTCTCATCCAGATGATTCTTGGCAACATCATGAAGATCTATTGCAGAATTGTATCGAACTTTGGGATTCACTTGACATGCACTATGCGGTTGTCAATATCTGTACCGGTGATATGGGAACCGTAGCAGCCAGAAAGTATGACTTGGAGGCGTGGCTACCCGGTGCTGGTGCTTACAAGGAAATCGTGTCGTGCTCAAATTGTACCGATTATCAGGCAAATCGATTACGAATGCGCTACAGAACCGCAGATGGCAACCAAAGCGTCCACACTCTAAATTCAACTGCTGTCGCCACCAGTAGAGCTTTGGTTGCAATAATGGAGCAGAATCAACTCGCTGATGGTCGAGTGAATATTCCAAAGGTCCTGCAACCATTCATGGGCGGGCAAGAAATCTTAGAACCCTGCCACTGGTGAGCTTCACTCGGCTTGTAAATCGAGTAATAGATCTCCGCCGGTTACTTGTTCACCGGCTTGGAAATGAATCGCGGTAATCTCACCGTCCCTTGGCGCTAAAATCCGATGTTCCATCTTCATCGCTTCCAATACCAATACTGCTTGTCCTTCGGTAACTGTCTGTCCTGTTTCAACCAATACCTCGAGTACTTTTCCAGGCATTGGCGCGGTTAGGCCACCGCCTGAGCCGGCTGCTGAAAAACCGGCCTCGATGATATCGAGACGAATGGTATGACCGGCGAAATGCACCCACCATGCATCCTTGCTTTTGGCGACATGAGCCGGCTGCTTCCTACCGTCGATTGTAATCCAAACCAAATCATCGACCTCGGCAACCACATCTCCAAGCAGGAATGATGTTCCATCGCGAACGATAGTCGCAGAGATCTCCTCGCCAAGATGACTTAGTTCCATTAAGGATACCTCCTCGATAATGTTGTAAATGGTGTTGCTGATTCGCCGGTATTACCGATACTTGAATTCAAAATTTTCTGACCATAACCACTTATTTCGGCTGCATTTGCCGCTAGATATGCAACCTCGAGAATTCGCCCGGTCATATCGGGTGACCAACCCTCAGGCCACAGACGCTCAATCATATCGGTAGTGGTCCAGCCGTCTTTCACATCTGGGTGATCACAGAGTTCGCGCAAGAATCTGATGTTGGTGGTACAACCGAGAATGATGAATTCGTCTAACGCCCGAGCAAGTCTTTGCAATGCCTCTTCACGCGAAGGAGCCCAAACGATTAATTTAGCCAACAGAGGGTCATAATCAGATGTTACCACATCGCCTTGACGGACACCGGTATCGAGTCTAATCCCGGGGCCTTGAGGTGCGATAAAGGTCAGTAAATCTCCTATTGCCGGCAGGAAATTATTGCTTGGGTCTTCAGCATAAAGTCTCACTTCAATAGCATGACCTCGCATTTGCAATTGGCCACAACTCATCTTCTCTCCAGCTGCAATACGCAATTGCTCCCTAACCAAATCAACTCCGGTGACCAATTCGGTAACCGGATGTTCAACTTGTATTCGGGTATTCATTTCAAGAAAGAAAAATTCTCCTTGTGGAGTTAACAAGAATTCAACCGTTCCCGCACCGACAAAAGAAACCGCCTTGGCGGCGGCGATTGCTGCATCTCCCATCTGCTGGCGTAGTTCTGGCTCTAATGCTACACTTGGCGACTCCTCAAACACCTTTTGATGACGCCTTTGAATCGAACATTCCCTCTCGCCGAGATGGATGGTATTACCATGGGAATCGGCGAGGATTTGAATCTCGATATGCCTGCTGCCCGACAATAATCTCTCGACATAAACCCGGTCATCGCCAAAGGAGTTCAATGCCTCACGCATTGCACCTTCGGCTGCCTCCCGCACTTCTTCAGGCGAATAAACCGCACGCATCCCTTTACCACCGCCTCCGGCGCTGGCTTTGAGCAATAGGGGATAACCAACCTTTGCCGCGGCAGAGATTACCTCTTCAATACCTCCCTCGACCTCTTCCCCGGGGATTACCGGAACCTCTGCAGCCCTCATTGTTCGTCTTGCAGTCATCTTATCGCCCATCTCGACAATGGCCTGAGGGGGGGGGCCAATCCAGATCAACTCAGACTCGATTACTGCTGTCGCAAATTCAGCACGCTCAGAGAGAAAACCATAACCGGGATGTATCGCATCTGCTTCGACATCTTTGGCGATGGTGAGAATCTGTTCACTATTCAGATAGGTTTCAGCGATGGTATCACCCTCCAATTCGACAACGATATCAGCTAGTTCGGTAAATAATGTACCAGAATCATTGGCCGCGTGTATTGCTACCGATTCGATTCCAGCCTCTTTACAGGCTCTGATGATTCGACAGGCAATCTCACCGCGATTAGCGATGAGAACCCGTTTCAACATCAGATCACTCCTCGGGTTTCCAATCAGCGGGTCGCTTCTCTAAGAAGGAAGAGAGTCCTTCTTGTCCTTCGACACTTGATCGCATTCTACTAGTGAAATCGAGTGTCCATTCACGAAGTTCTTCATCACTACCGCGCCAACGATCAAAGCCCAAGGTCAATTCCTTGGCTGCTGCAACCGCACATGGCCCAGTGCTCAGAACCTCATTACTCACTACGGTAATCCGCGCCTCTATCTCTTCAATCTGTTCTACCGATTCTTCTGCGAATCCAATTCTTAATGCTTCACAAGCATCAATCCTTCCGGCATTCATCGCCAATCTACGGAAAGCGGCACCACCTACCCTTCGATAGACATAGGGGCCGATTACCGCTGGAAGAATACCCAACTTTCCTTCGGAAAGAGCGATTCGCGCATCAGATGTCAATATCACGTGATCTAGACAGGAAATCAGGCCAGCTCCTCCACCCAAAGCCACGCCTTGAATCGCACCGATGGTAAAGCAAGGATGAGACCACAAGGAATTAAACAGGCGGTCTAACCGCTTGGAATCCGACCTATTCTCCTCCGCTGATTGGGCCCCTGCATCTCGCATCATGTTGATGTCTGCACCAGCACAGAAGTGCTTACCTTCACCTCTTAACACCAATATTCGGAGGTTTTCAACCCCTTCTTCTACCAGTGAACCCCTTGTTGCAACAGAGTTGTTAGCCGTCCACTCGAATACCTCGATCAATTCACTAATCATTTGCACGTTAAGTGCATTGTATTTGTCAGCACGGTCAAGAATAACTTCACAACACGGACCATTGATCGCCAATCTGATGAGTTCTGTCTCCGGTTTATCTTGCATCATTTCACATCCTGAATACGCCATATTTGCTCTCTGGCATCTTAGCATTCCTACTTGCAGCGATTGCCAAACCCAGTATATCTCGTGTATCGCGCGGATCGATTATGCCATCGTCCCAAAGGCGTGCTGTCGAATAATATGGTGAACCCTCGATCTCGTATTTTTCAAGAATCGGGTCTCTAAACGCTGCCAATTCATCACCGTCAAGTGCATCGAGACCTTCTCGTGCTCGTTGATCTTGCTTGACTGTAGCCAATACATCTGCCGCTTGTGGACCACCCATCACCGATATTCGGGAATTTGGCCACATGAAAAGGAATCTAGGGTCGAATGCTCTACCACACATTCCGTAATTACCAGCGCCGTGACTGCCGCCGATGATAACCGTAAACTTAGGCACTGGAACACAGGAAACCGCGGTTACCAATTTTGCTCCATCCTTGGCTATTCCACCCGCTTCATACTCCTTGCCGACCATAAAGCCGGTGATATTCTGCAAGAAGACCAGAGGGATTCCCCTCTGTCCACAGATTTCGACAAAATGTGTACCTTTTAAAGAGGATTCACTGAATAGTATGCCGTTATTGGCTAAAATACCAACTTTATAGCCATGGATATTGGCGAATCCGCAAATCAATGTCGTGCCATAACGAGGCTTGAATTCGTGGAAGCGACTACCGTCGACTATTCTAGCGATGATTTCCCGCACGTCGATAGGTGTACGATTATCCAATGGGATGAGGCTCAATAATTCCTCTGGATTGTAATATGATTCCTCGGCCTGCTCTCTTGTGAAATCCGCTAATTGCCTTACGCCGAGATTTTCAACGATATTGCGCACCATTCTCAATGCTTCTTCTTCGTTTTCTGCGAAGTGATCGGCTACGCCACTCTTCGAGGTGTGAACATCAGCTCCACCGAGGTCTTCAGCACTGACCTCCTCGCCTGTCGCCGCTTTTACCAGTGGAGGTCCTGCGAGAAAAATAGTACCATTGCCCTTGACGATTACAGTTTCATCACTCATCGCCGGAACATAGGCGCCACCTGCTGTACATGAGCCGAGAACCGCGGCTATTTGGGGGATGCCGTCACCGCTCATCATCGCTTGATTACGGAATATTCGACCAAAATGAGTCACATCTGGAAAAACCTCATCTTGCATTGGTAGGAATGCTCCCCCTGAGTCGACAAGGTAGATGCAGGGGAGATTGTTCTCATGGGCGATTGTCTGGGCCCTGATGTGTTTCTTAACGGTCATTGGATAGTAAGAGCCGCCTTTTACAGTAGCATCGTTTGCAACGAATAGACATTCACGGCCGTGAACCATGCCAATGCCGGTAATCACTCCAGCTGAGTGTGCACGACCGTCGTATAGATCCCATGCTGCCAGCGTGCTCAATTCAAGAAAGGCAGTTCCTGGGTCAATAATACGCTCTATTCTCTCCCTTGCTAACAATTTATCGCGTTTGCGATGTCTTTCGACATAACGACCGCCGCCCCCTTCTGAAACCGTGGAAATCCGTTCACGAAGGGTGTTGATGAGGTTTAGGTTGTGTTCTTTACGAGCCTGATGCTCTGGATCTGAGAGATTTTCCCTACTCGGTAATCGATCCATATTCCCCCTCCTGTCCAATCCAATCATTGCTCGACCTTCAAGTCACCGTCAAACTCCTAAAATCAAGCGCCCTACATCACGTAAGCCTGGAGCCATACCGACTATCATCACTGCAAGAACGATTAACACCCGCATATGTTGATGCTTTGATTCGACTCGCAATTGGCTAAAGAGATATACGATTGTCGAAATCAATGCAATTTTTAGTAATGCGAATAGCCAAGCTCCTTCGCCGAGAATGCCAAGGCTATCACCAAAGCTGATTACCATCTCACTTACCGGGTGCTTCTCACTATAGCCAAACCAATCGATGCCGACCATGGTAGCAACGCCATCACATAATTGGCCAAAGAGCATGCCAGCGACCAAGGGGGTCGCTAAAATCGCATTATTGGATAATTGTTCAACCGGGTGGTCAGAATTATCGCCCTTTTCCCATTCCTTGGCCGTTATTCCCGGGGGGATTACCCCCGGCTCATAGCCGCAAAGTCGAATTTGGCGTAAGTCGTCGAGACCTTTGCGATAAACCGCCCAAGTTATCAATAATGGAATTACAATCACCACCAATATTGGCAATAATACCGGATTATTCTTGGGCATTGCACCGCTTTCCTGAGCCCATGGCGTGGCAAGTAATTGTGCCCAATGACCCAATCCTGAGATGATTAACGCTGAAGCAAAGGCGATCATCGCTCGACTAACCGGGTGCCAATCCCATGTATTGTGCAAAATGAAGAACAATGCGAAAAGGCCGAGATATGTGCCGATTATCGTAAAGGTGGTGCCCATTTCGATACTACGCCATGATGGTTGGTAAAGCAATCCGACGAAGAGAACGTAAGTCATCCCTAAGGTCACCATCAGCATCAGAGTTACCTCTTTTTCGGTCTTACCCTCTTTGCTTGACAAGTAGCCCAATACCCCGCTCAAAATCAACCATCCTGCCAGATGAATGTGAATCAAAGGAGAGATGAATAGGTGGTCTACCCCACTAGCAAACATATCAGCATCTTCGAGCACACGTAAAATCGGTGCTACGCAAACCCATGCGACCAATGCCCACACCATTCGGTCATCGGTTGGCAGACGCCAGCGGCGGAAGAAAACCTGTAAAGTGATTACTGAGAGGAATATCAATGACATGTAGATGAAAGTGTTAACCAAGGTATAACCGGAATCACCAGCAATCGAAGCATCCTTGACTATCGGTTGCCAGATGTATGGAGAGATGATGCCATCCCAAAGAAACTCAGGCTTGAAAATAATCCCTACGAGAAGCAAGGTAATGGCGATGCCAACCAACCAGATACTCGCCCTCTCAAATATCGAGAGCTCTTCCTCATCCATATCGAAGCCTCATGGCCGTAGGCCATGATAGTTGCGTTGTAATCACTCCTCTTCGTGGTCGTGGTCACAATTCTCATCGTGGACGTGTTCTTCTTCATCGGTGCTCGCCCTTGTCTCGTGAACCTCGATGAAAGAGACTTTTGCAGCCTCTACTGCGTCTCTTAGCACGGTGACCATGCGGAATTTGAGCATTGCTGCATTGGTATCGAAGAGCATTTGTTGAGGAACGGTGATGGCGATATCATCACCATCGAACTCGACCTCGAAATCATCAAGTCCGGTATTGGACTTGAGCAGTGCCTTAACCTTCTCACCCCTATCATCGATAACCGAAACAATACGGTAGTTATAGCGCAAAGCCCTACCAGCCATTGGATGGTTATAATCGATACGGGCACGACCTGCTGCGAGATAGGAAAGGATACCATTTCTACCCTCGATGGCTACAGGTCCGCCGATGTAAAGCGACTTTGAATCTCTGACATGGCGAAGCAACTTGTCGATTGACATCGTCTCAACCAAAGTCGGGTCTTTCTCACCATAGGCATCAGCAGCAGCGATGTCGACTTCGACATCGGTCTCGGCCTTTGCCTCGAGAAGACTGTCCTCAAATCCTTGGATTAGATTTCCAGATCCAACTACGCAGACCAATGGCTCATAGGAATGGTTTTCTTGGTGCATCTCATGCTCTTTGGCCACGTCTTCGCGGGTGGTCTCGATGAGATCACCCGAATCAGCATTATACAAATCATAGTCTACATGAATGATTGTTCCTTCTTCCATAAGTTACACCTCCCCATAGGGGATGAGCCGGCGACTGACCCCCCCTTCATAAATGGCGCGCAGGTGATTTAGCGAAAGTAGAGAGCGAACCACAGAGCATTAAGAACCAGCCAAACCACACCAGATGTATGCCCGGAAGGTCATATACTGTGATTCTTACCAAGTCTGCTGAATCAGGACCGTCTCTCATCAATGAACCCGCTTGGGTGCCGTCCATGATGAATACAAGGTCGCCGTAGTACCTTTGCAATATATCGACTTCTGAGCGGGCATTGCTCGATAATACCAATTTTCCACTCTCATCGGTGTGGTCAAATCGAAGCATTCCGGGCTCGACGATATCTATCAGTTCACCACTTCCTTCCTCTCTGACTTCAATCCTCACACCGATATAACCCGCACCGATTTCCAAACCTTCGGTCTCGGTGATCACGTCGACAAAAACCAACTCATAACCCTCAAAAATAACCGCTTCATCACGAATCAAGGTTACACGATGACTAGCATCACCACGGTCGACAATAGTCGTTGAGAGAAGATGGCCGATTATCAATAACACCAAGCCCAAATGCACAAAATGGGCCGACATCGACAGTCTTCTTCCCTTGCTTTGTTCAATCAATGAAATAACCGAAGGCAATGCTATCAATGCTGGAAAAAGCACTAGAATTGCGAAAAATCCCCTTGAGAGGGTCGAGGTTAACAAAAACGACGAATCCCAACCGATGCGCTCACCAAAGAAATATGCGACAATAAGAGATAGCAATGGCACCACAAATAGCCAACGCACAATCTCGGGTCTTTCCCGATTTGACCAAGCAGTCATCGCTAGCAAAATCATGATGATGAAAGGCGTGCCATATACCTCGTGCGCAGCGAATTGAATTTGATCGATACTTGAAATCAGAATAACGAATGTGACAACCAGATAAATTGTGACCATCATTACCGGAGCCCAAAGTGCTAACCTTTGCTGGAGTTTACGGCTGCTGAAATCAAATGCGATTTCCGAATCACTATTATCGAATAGCCAAGGCATTATGAAGATTATCATCCCTGCTCCGGCTTCGATTAGACTCAACATTCCCCCCCAAGCTGCGGCAAGATGCAAAGCCACTCCTGCTACTGCCAAACCCCAGGCGGATAATTGCTCTTTTTCCAAGGCGAACGAAATAGCGATTACAAGCGCGAATAACCCCAAAATAACCTGGCCGTGCAATATTGATAATATCAATATCGATATTGGAATCAACATTCGGGATTTTTCTATTTTTCCACGGCTAAAGCCCTCTATTAGCGGAGCAAGACCGATGAGAAGAATGAATGCTCCAGGAATATTCAGCCATAGATCTGCGCCGAACATCCAACCACAAAAAGCGGTTGCTGGCATTAATGCCAACCAAGCGAAATGAGGCTTAACCTGCATTCGAGTGCACAGCCAAAACGCGCTTACTTGAACGATAAGTAGGAGATAAATGATAATCTCCACCCCCGAATGGCTATCGGCTCTCAGCACCATCAATCTGCCAAATACGTCATCTGGTGTTGTCGAGGAAAGATCGGTGACGAATGTGTGAACACTGGATGCCCAAACCCCACCTGCACGTGTAACTAATGTCGCAAAAATCGCCATGATTCCCGCGAGAAGTGATGCTCCGATCCAATGGTGGTCGGGTACTTTGCCCGGTCGTGTTCGCAAATGGAGGATTATCACCAATACCAACCAAGGGAGCATTGAACCTGTCTCCACCGGATCCCAAGCCCAATATCCACCCCAATCAAGCACAGTATAAGCCCACAACCCTCCCAAACCGATACCAAGAGATGCAAAAAATGCAGCTGGGCGAGCAACTTGAATCACTCGTTTCCTAATACCTTCAGCATCGGTCCATATCGCTGAGAGGCCAATACATGCTAGGACTACGCAGAATGAATATGTGAGGAAAATAATCGGCGGATGAATAACCATTAAGTCTGTTTGCAATAAAACGTTTAGCCCGTTCCCCCAATAGCCAATAGGTGCTTTTTGAAAAGGGTCGAGCATCGCTGAAATAAATAATAACGTCAGTGCGAATCCAGAGATTAATCTCAATCTCATCAAATGTGCTGCTTCGCTTTCCTTATCGAAAGGCCGAGCATAAAAAAACATCAATATTCCAATCAACCCTGCCCACAGCATTATCGGTCCTTCACGTGCTGACCACGTTGCAGCGAACCGATACCGTAGGGGTAAATCCTCACCGCCATTGGCAGCAACGTGGAGGATGCTTGTGTCATTGATGAGAAAGGATGTGGCCAAGCCGATAAATGGTAATGTCAGTAATAATGACAAACGTCTAGACAATTTTGGCTGCCATATCAATAACAGTGCAATCGCGATTGCAATGAACAGTAACAAGACATACATCTGTTCACCAACCAAAGTGTTTGGCACGACTATAGCCAAAGGAAAGAAGGACACTGATCACACCTTTGAAATAAAGCAATGGATGTCTAAAGAGTATCTTGAAACCGATGACTACCTTATCTAAGGCTGACATCGATGCCAGTTCTTTGGGCAGACAATGTGCCATATTGGAAAGTTGTTTATCGGTCAATCGATAAAGAGCAGTTTTACCTTTGAGTATTTTCGCATAGGGTGGAAAGCGCTTCTTCCATGCTATCGAATAAGCCTGTAATCGCTTATCACACAAATCATTTTCAGCGATCGCTTTTGCAATCGTCATCGCTGCTTCTCTGCCTGACCAGAGAGCGAGGTGAGATCCCCCCTCAAAAAGAGGAGAGGTGAATCCCGCTGCATCTCCAACTAGAATCAAGCCGTCACCAGTGGTAATCTCCCTCGGGCCAGAAATGGGGATTGTGCCACCAAATGGACGCACCTTGATACCCTCCTTACGCCAGGGTGGGTTGTCGGTTGGTTTATCCTTGAGATATGTGTCTTCAATAAATTGATTGAGATAACGAATCGCACCTTTTTTCTCAGTTGTAACCAAGCCCACATTTGCTCTTCCACCAGCTTTGGGAATCATCCACACATATCCATGAGGAGAATACTTTGGCCACAGATAGAAATCCAAGTATCCGTCATTGTCTACTTCGTGCATTTCGTATTGAAAGCCGGCAATCACTTCAACTTCGGTTCCCATATTGAGGAGTTTAGCAGCCGCACCACTCACTCCACTTGCATCGATTACGGCTTTACATTCAATTGGAAAAGCAGTTCCAGCACCCTCGATTGTCCAATTGGAAAAAACATTATCGCTATTGTAATTTCTAGTCATCCCTTTTACTCGATGATTAAGAAATAATTCTGCACCTGCTATTGCCGCTTCATCGACGAGCCATTTCTCAAAAAGGTGCTTTTCAAGCACATATCCCGGTTCGGTCAGTAATTTGTCAGTGCCATCAGGGAAAATCACCCTAATGCCTTTGCAATCGAGTGCGATTACCTCTTCGGGAATTTCAAGATTAAGGTTTTCAACCGCCAAATGAGAAAGACATTCACCACAATGAACCGGCACCCCTACCTCTGAATCGGCTTCGACAATCATCACCGATAACCCAGCTCTAGCAGCATGTAGTGCGGCAGAACCTCCACCCGGCCCCGCACCGATGACTAGGATGTCACAGGTCGCCATGATGTAACGCATAGGTAGGCAGGCCTTGAAGAACGCGTAAACACAGGTAGGGTTGATGAATCATGCCCCTTAGGGGCATCGTGGCCTGGCGTACTCTCTCCCGTTGGATAGATGACCTCGAGAGGAGGGGCGAGTTATTACGGATTAGCGAAGCGGTAGATGTTGAATTAGAAGCGGGTGCAATCGCTGATAAATTAGTCAAGGGTAACGGAAAGGCGGTTCTTTTTGAAAAACCGAGATTACCCAATGGAGAGATTAGTTCTATCCCCCTTGCGATGAATCTTTTCGGCAGTCATTCGAGGACCCGAAGGGCATTACAAGCAAAACACAGCACTGAAATCGGCGAAAGATTGGTCCGACTGATGAAACCGGATATCGGAGCGATTCTCAAAGGACCATGGAGGGGTTTATCCTTGCTAAAAGATGCTCTATGCCTAGCCCCGAAAAAGCGTAGACGAGGTGCTTGCCAGCGTATTCGACTGGAAAATGATATCACTAAACTTCCAATTCCAAAAACCTGGCCACTAGACGGGGGTCGATTCATCACCTTACCTCTGGTCGTCACCAAAGATGCCACCACTGGAGAGCACAATCTCGGCATGTATAGAGCTCAGATTCACAGCCCTACAGAAGTGGGATTGCATTGGCAAATACACAAGCATGGCGCCGATCATGCAGCGCTTTGGCCCGATGGAAAAATGCCTGTTGCGATTTGTATTGGCGGTCCGCCAGAATTGATGTTTTCCGCGATAGCCCCTCTCCCAGATAATCTAGAGGAATACATGTTTGCAGGATTCTTAGGGCGAAAAAGATTGGAGATAACCAAGGCATTAACACAGGATTTGATGGTTCCTGCACAGGCTGATATCGTCATCGAAGGATGGTGCGATGTTAGCCAAACAAGAAGCGAAGGGCCCTTCGGCGACCATTTTGGATTTTATTCGCTAACCGGGCAATATCCGGTGCTCAATATCACCGCGATAACCACACGCAAGGATGCGATTTTTTCCGCGACCATCGTTGGCCAGCCGCCAATGGAAGATGGTTACTTAGGTGAAGCCATTGGCAAGCAATTCTCTCCTATTTTGAAATTTCAACACCGCGATATACTCGGTCTTCATCTTCCACTTGAAACCGGATTTCACAACCTAGCGATTATTCACTCCAAACAGCGTTATCCCCGTCAAGCAAGAAAAACCTGCCTGGGATTGCTCGGCGCGGGTCAGTTGATGTTTCTCAAAATCATCGTCGCTACCGACGAAGACCCTGAAGATCTCGAGGCCTTGTTAGATGTATTGAACAATAGAGTCGACCCGGCAACGGATATTATCATCTTACCAGGCATGGTAGCTGACGCTTTAGAACCTGCGAGCACCTATGAAAACGTGCATTCGAAGATAATAATCGATGCTACAATTATCCCTGAGTCAGATCCCCGATCTAGTTCACTACCACCCGAAGGTTCATTCCAACAGGAATCCCCTGATTGGAGAAGAGGAATAGGGGATTCAATCAAAATCTCAGGGCAATTAGAAAAGCATATTTCGCAATTAGAAAATGTCTGCCAGATTAGAGTAATTAGGAATAATATGCTAGTGATTACGACAAATATTGAGGCAAGGCCTGATCCCAGAGTCGGCCAAGAATGGGCAGACGAGGATAATTCCACCAAACAAAAAGAGGTTATTTCTGAATTGAGAAAATCGATTTGGCAATTGGATAAGGAAAACGCTATTCGCTGGTTATTTATCACCGATGACGACTTCGAATTGAACAGTTCTGGTGCGAGAAGGAGATTGTTATGGCAATTGACTTCTCGTTTTACAGTTGAACGTGATCTTACTATCGAGGGAAGCAGGTTATGCTGGGATGCGACCACTCCAATCCCCTCTCGAGATGGTGAACAGCCGGTTAGAAGATGGCCTGCAACCACAATGCACGACCCTGAAACACTTGCGGCCATCGAGAGATTCGATTTACCGCCTTGGCCAGAAAATTTGGTGATGTAATGGATTTCAAGCAGATTGCATCCTTTGTAAAGATTGAGCATACGCTCTTTTCACTTCCTTTCATTTTGATTGGCGCGCTGATGGCTGGAGACCCAAGCCTTACCCAATTTGTGTGGATTATCATCGCGGCCGTTGGTGCACGTGGCTTGGCGATGGGGTTAAATCGAATAATCGATAAGAGGATAGATGCTGTAAATCCGCGAACTGCAGAGCGACATTTAGCTTCGGGGAGTATGAGTATGAGCACTGCGTGGCTACTTTGTACCATCTTCTTGACAATACTATTGATCGGTGCGTGGAGACTTAACCCATTAGCTCTAAAACTCTCTTGGCTACCGGTTCTTGCCTTTGTTATTTATCCCTATTTGAAACGATTTACCTGGCTTTGCCATTGGTGGTTGGGGGTATGCCTAGCACTTGCTCCAGCTGGAGCCTGGGTCGGAATCACCGGCGAAATATCTTCTCTATCATGGTGGCCAGAACTTTTCATTGTCAGTTTGGGAGTTATGGTTTGGATAGCATCGTTTGATCTTGGATACGCATTGATGGATATTGATAGCGACAAGGAAAATGGGATTCTCTCATTTCCAGCAAAGTTTGGGATAAGGAATACGAAGTTGGCAATGTATTCTTCGGTTCCAATCTGGGGCTATTGTTTTGCTCAAATATCAATCATCGGAGCGGTGGTGGTCGTTATTTTCACCATCTCTGTATTGAAAACTCAAAAAGATAATTTTCAAAGATGGTGGTTTAATGCTCATATTTGCAGCGGATGGATTCTTCTAATCGCAATGCAACTTTCATGAGCCGGCGTGTCTGCCCATAACCATGAACCCCATGGTAAGCTCCCTACTAGAATTCAATGAGGCTTTTGAAATTCCAAAATTGGATAGCCCAGGACTTGGAACAACTGAATTGATTGAATTGCGAATAAAATTGCTCACCGAAGAGGTTCAAGAATATGCTGAAGCTGCCCGTAGCGGTGATATGGTGGAAATTCTCGATGCCTTAGCCGACATTGGTTATATTCTCGCTGGCACCATCATCAACCATGGAATGCAGAATATCTATGATCAATCATTCACTGAAGTCCACCGTTCAAATATGGCTAAATTAGTCGATGGCAGGGTTATTCGGCGTGATGATGGCAAGGTATTGAAACCACAGGATTGGCAACCTCCAAACCTTGCACAGTTTCTCCAGTGATTTCATCACCGATTACCGCTAGCATTGCGCGTGGGCGTAGCATTGATCACTGGCGGCGGTCGAGGTATTGGTGCTGCGATTAGCAAAAGGATAGCTGCTGACGGCTATGATGTAATTATCACATACAATTCCTCCAGCATCTCTGCAGAATTAATCGTCGACCAAATAAGGAAAACCGATGCCGATGCAGTCGCAGTGAATTGTGACTGCGGTGACAACCGAGAAATTTCATTATTGGCAACTCACCCTTGGCTAGCAAAAGGAGTCGATGTATTGGTATTGAATCATGGTCGCTATGACCGAGTTTTGGCTACCGAGCTAAATTTGAATCAACTAAGAAGAACCATGTCTGTTAATTTCGAGGGTTCGTTTTCAGTATGGAAAGCATTGCAACCTTTCCTTACTGACGATGCGAGAATAATCGTCATCGGTAGTCAATTAGGCACGCGGGGTAGCCCCCACGGCGCTGACTATGCTGCCTCCAAGGCAGCATTAGCCATCTGGGCAAGATCACTTGCCCAAGAAGTGGGACCCAGTGGGCAAAGAGTGAATATCATCGCTCCTGGATTTGTAGACACCGATATCCTCGGGGGAGATTCTGCAGAAAAGCGGGCAAGTCGAGAGCAAGAGGTCCCGCTGAAACGAATTGGTAAGCCCGAGGATATTGCCGCGACTGCCAGTTTTCTTGCCAGTGAGGATTCCGCATATATCACGGGTGCAGTTATTCATGTAAACGGTGGACTTTACCTGCCCTGAGGGATTCAAATGAGTGACCCATTTGATTTATCGAAGGCCCTTGAAGGGGCTGCGATAGAAAGGCTATCCCCTGATATTGCACGCTTTAAAATACATTGTGACTATTCGCCATCTCTAGACCAGAATTCTGCAATTGAGGAATTGATATTTCAATTAGAAAATGGCCAAGAAAGATGTGTATTGTTGGGTATTACGGGTTCCGGTAAAACTTTCACCATGGCTAACCTGATTGAAAGATTGAATATTCCAACCCTAATAATGAGCCATAACAAGACCCTTGCCAGGCAACTCTACCACGAGATGGCTGGACTTTTCCCTCAAAACGCGGTTGAATATTTTGTTAGCCATTACGATTATTATCAGCCCGAGGCATATTTGCCAAAACGCGACCTATATATCGACAAAGAATTGGCTATCAATGAACGAATAGAACAGGAACGATTTGCTGCGGTAGCCTCGTTGGTCACACGACCAGATTGTATCGTCGTCTCCTCTGTTTCGTGTATTTACGGACTAAATGCACCTGAGACCTTTCTTCAACATCATTGCCGAATTCATACACGCCAAGAAATCGAACCACAGGAATTGGTTAAGGAATTGATTTCACTCCGATATCGTAGAACTACTAGTGATTTAAACAGAGGTGATATTCGCCTCAGAGGAGAAATCCTCGATATTTGGATGCCGAGTAGAGATGATCCACTTCGGGTTAAATTTGATTTTGATGGCGTGGTGAGCATTCATGTTTGTGACCCGGTTACTTGGGAGACCTTAGATATTCTCGAAGAAGCATGGATACACCCAAAAGAATTCTTCATGACCAGCCCTGAACGCCATGAACAGGCATTACAAGATATCGAAGATGAATTAGATGGTCAAATCACTCAATTTAAGGCCAAGGGCAAGGAATTAGAAGCCCACCGGTTAGAACAAAAAACCCGCTATGATCTTGAAATGCTTAGAGAGATTGGTCATTGCACGGCAGTGGAAAATTATTCGATGCACTTTGATGGAAGAAAGAATGGCGAGAGACCTTATTGCCTACTTGACTTCTTCGCTGCGAATGCAAAGCAATTTCACGGAGATTCTAAAAAATTCTTGGTGATAATGGATGAATCTCATGTAACCCTACCACAGGTAGGAGGAATGTACCCTAGTGATAAAAGTAGGAAAGATAACCTGATTACCCACGGTTTTAGACTTCCATCAGCAGCGGATAATAGGCCGCTTTTAATCGAAGAATTTCAAAAATTAGTTCCGCGTTTACTCTATGTTTCCGCCACCCCTGGTGAAAGGGAATTAAGGCATCTTTGTGAAGTGACTAATCAAGTAATTCCTATCGGGTTACAACACCATAAAGGAGGGGGGGGAGTCACGGAACCTGAATTAACTAAGAAATCACCAAATGCTGAAAGCATGTACGATATGCTCTCTTCAATCGATTACATCGCTCGGATGGAGATTAGGCCTACTGGCCTTCTCGACCCATCTATCGAAGTGCGGCCAACCGAAGGACAAGTCGCCGATCTTCTATCAGAAATCAATTTACGTATCAAGAGAGACGAGAGAACCCTGGTTACGGTATTGACGATTAGGTTTGCCGAGGAAGTAGCTGAGTACCTAAATAAAATGGGGGTCAAAGCACACCACTTACACTCAGGTGTAGATACGATTGAAAGAACGGAGATTATCAATGCTCTCAGAATCGGACATATCGACGTCATCGTCGGTATCAATTTACTGCGTGAAGGACTCGACATTCCTGAAGTTGGATTGGTAGCGATTTTCGATGCCGATAAGGAGGGTTTCCTGCGAAATGAACGTAGCTTGTTGCAGACGATGGGTAGGGCTTCTCGTAATGAAAACGGCAGTGTAATCCTCTACTCAAATAATATGGGAAAGGCGATGACTGCAGCGATTAAACAAACACTTGAACGCCGGAAAAATCAAGGGGAATACAATCTCAAACATGGAATTACTCCCAGAACCATACTCAAAGCCAAACCGATAATGGGTGCAGATTCGTTGGAAACCCTCGCCGGAAGTTCTGGTGGTAAGAGATTGATTGCGGCAAGAGGTAGGAGAAACGATGGCCCGAAATCATCCAATTTCCCCGTAGGTGCAGGAAAGTGGACACACACAGCTAATGTGGTTTCCAATATTGGCCAGCCAATTGAAGAATCGATTTTGTCAATTGAAGAATTAGAAAAGGAAATGAAGCGTGCAGCGATGAATTTGGACTTTGAAAGAGCAGCGATGTTCAGAGATCGTATCTTCCAAATGAATCTAGATCAATCAACGGGAGATTGATGTGGAGGGTTCTTCTCGCCAGCACATGGCGATTAACCCCCAGGACTTTGACCGGCCCGTAGAAGACTATTCATTCGGTTCGCCGATCAATGCGCGTAATTTGATTGACCAAATGTCCAATGCAGGAGGTTTTACTGCAACTAAGCTCTCTTATGCACGTGATATTCTCAATGATATGAAAATCCAAATCGATGGCTTGAAGGCCGATAAAACCAAGATTTTGAATTGGCTTTCTTTTCCGGCTTGCTTATTCGCTACCGGCACTCGTGGATTCTTTGTCAAAGCGATAAAAAAACAAATGTTCAACGTAGTTTCGACCACTTGCGGAATGCTTGATCACGATATTGCACGCTCATATGAGAATTATTTTCATGGATCATTTGAATTGGACGATATCGAACTTGGTAAAGTGGAGTTGATGCGCTTAGGCAATGTGATTGTACCCAATTCAAGTTATGGGAAAATCATTGAGAAGATGGTGATGCCCGCACTTGAGGAAATTCGCAATGATAGGATGGAAAAAACCGGGAAAACCGGAGCTGACCTATGGCTTGGATTCGGCAGTTGCCATTTGATTTGGGAATTGGGAGATAGAATTGGCAAAGAGGATTCAATGATTTACTGGTTAGCAAAGCACCGAATCCCCTGCGTTATTCCAGGGATTACCGACGGCAGTATCGGAGCTCAACTTTTCATGTTCCGCCAAAAGTATCGAGACTTCCATCTCGATACATTAGCCGATGAACAGGTGCTCAGTGATTTGACTTGGACTGTTGAAAATTCAAACGCCCTGATGATAGGGGGTGGGATCTCTAAGCACCATGTGATTTGGTGGAATCAATATCGAGGAGGTTTGGACAGTGCCGTGTACATCACCACCGCCCCAGAACATGATGGCTCTCTATCAGGCGCAAGATTGAAAGAAGCGATTTCATGGGGGAAAATGCGCCCTGAAGCACCACACATATGTGTTGAAGGTGATGCAAGTGTACTGTTGCCATTATTGGGTGCCGATTTATTCCAGGATTGATTATTCGTCTTCAAATACTTCAATTTCGACCATCCTAGTAATGAATTCTGTAAACTTGGAGCGGAATCTCGTTGCTCGAACAATGTGGTTGTCTACCCAGTGATAATTACCGCCACGTGGCTTATTGTAAAGCACTGCATGATATTTGAATCCCATTACATCTAGCCATTTCTCTGTTATCGTAGCATGTTCAGACAATCGACTGGTAAAAAAAGTAATCACATTTCCTTGCTCGTACCACGAATTGATTATTGTAACCACATCATCAAAAACTTCCGCTGTTGCCATCCGCCAAGGTTCCTCATTCGGGATATCCTCACATATTGTGCCATCTATATCTATCATGTAATTCTTGCAATCCTCAGGCAAGACTGGACTCATTTGCATTCCACGGTTATCGCAAGTCTCTAACAACTCGACCATGCACTCGTCGCAGATGCTATAGTTAATCAGGCTGACGATAATCAATTATTCCAGCAATCAGTGTCATCAATGCTGTTCGTAAAGGAGTCAATGGCCTCCATCCTTCACCATCGATCTCATTCAATAAGTTATGAGTTGCATCTAGTTTAGGCCTAGTTACTGATTCTATTGCTATCGGTATAGCGTCCATTCCTGAAATCGGTTTATGATAAAGTGCTTGAGGAGTGAAATTGCCACTTTGGCCCATTGCTGTGCGCTGCCATAGATTTAAAAATTCAGAAAAAGTATCGATTTCTTTCCAAGCTCTTCTTCCACATAACACAATGGTATCACACAACTTATTTGCTCGGCAAATACGAGAAATTGCTGACGCAGCATCTGCTTCCGCTAACCACCAATTGACATTATCTGAACAAGAGGATTCACCCTGTGCCCATGAGAGGAAGGGTTGTGCTGACCATTTATTATCCGCCCGAGAAGGGATTAAATCGCTGATTATTAAATCAACGCCGATGACAATATCTGCATCACTATCATCGAATGAAATTGAAAATGCACTTCCACCATCGAGTAATTCGGCCTCGGAATGAGCTAGTAGAACCGAATTGATCTGCTGGTGATGCGGTTGATTATCACAGATAACCGAAGTGCCAAGACTTAGAAGCCGGGTTATCAATGATTCTGAGAGCGAACAACTCGCTCCTTTCACCTGCACTGTCATTTTGATTACCCCTGCCAAGGAATCCAATATGACTGTATTCTTGAGTATATCCCCTCCCTATATACAGCAATAATTCAATTTGATAATATTATTTTTAATTAGAATATTTAAGCGATTACAATTATCCGTCACTCCAATTAGATATATCATTTATATCATGATGAGGGTGCAATGATATATTCCTCCCATATTGAATAAGCGAAGATTATTGAAAGTTACTTCAATTGAATATATGAATAAGATTTGGAATAATAAGTGAAAATATTTCATGATTTCAATTAGACCTACTGAACATTATACGACAAAACCAATTGGAAATCGATTCAATTTATACAAATAGTATAAAGAGTTCCAATAACACCACAGTGATAATCCGCCATGGATAGGAGATGGGAAAATAGGAAACAACAAATATGACATCCAGGAGTTAATCCAAAGAGATGTTTACGTGAAAGATAAGAAAGTAGGAGTGATAGTTGGTGAGAGACACCACCCAAATGAATCAAGGGTGCAATCTCTACGCATAATGGTCGAGCCAGATGTCGCAGAAGAATTTATGAGGAAGCCAGCAATAATCGCACCGCTTTCAAAGGAATTGGTTCATAGCATTAGAACAGACGGTGCTGTCAAATTGAGCAAGTCGATGCGGGAACTTCAACGCCGTTGGAGAAATACCGTTAGAATCGATGAGAAATTGTACGCACCAGACGAGATGTTAGATCGAGCCGTCCTCGATAATTCAGGCCTAGAAATCGGAATCATCACCGGCTTACTCAAAGTAAAAAGAACCTTTAGAGCAGTACAGGTAAAGACAAGATTTGGCATCCAAAGTCAATTCGGCGTCGAGAATATAATCAATGTACCGATTACAGCATTTTCCAAAACCCGTGAGAGATTGGATGAAGTTGTACTTAACCGTAACTTCGACAGGGTCCAAACACTGCCCTCATACATTCAAGCCAATGCTGAAGATTCACCCTTTAGCGAAGAAGAGTGACTCACCGTCGCATTTATGACGAGGCGGTAGGTCGCCCGCTCATCCTTGCGCGGGTAGCTTAGTTGGCTGGAGCACCCGGCTGATAACCGGGAGGTCGCAGGTTCAAGTCCTGCCTCGCGCACTTTGTCGATTGACTGAGAGCCTGTTATGGGGCCCGTTTTTGGGCGTTATTTTTCATCTCTATTTTTTCTTGAATATTTTTCCAATTCCTATCGCCAAGAAAAACCGCTTCTGACTTTAATGAAGGCAAATACAACCATCTTGATTCGCGACACAAGAACAATGTATCAACCGCCCGAGCAGAGAATCGATGGTAGTGGTCTCTGGTAGCAACTCACGGGCGTTAGCCCAAGAGTTGGCTGAGGAATTAAATTGGGACTTACACGAATTGGAAGCACGCAGATTTCCCGACTCCGAAGGGTATTTTCGAATTCCCGAAGAAGCGATAGAAGGTGTTCGCAAAGAACCGGTGGTCTTGGTTTCAAGTACGTTTCCCGATTCTGGTATTGTCGAAACCATGCTCTTGCTCGAAGCGATTAGTGATGTGAGAAATGGTAATCTCGAGAATATTCGCCAGCAAGACCCTCAACGTCTCAATCCGGTCGGACCTGGGATTATATTAGCCATCCCTTACTTTGGTTATTCACGGCAAGACAAACGATTCAAACCTGGAGAGGCGATTAGTGCACAAGCGATTGCCCGCTTGCTTGCCAGTAGATGTGATGGCTTGGTGGTTCTTGACTTGCACGCTCCAGAAGCACTTCAAGAATTGACGATACCGGTATCCTTCGCCTCTGCAATGCCAGAAATGGCTACACACCTCGCCCTCAATGTCAAACCAAACTTCATCCTATCACCCGATAAAGGAGCTGTCGAAAGAGCATCTGCTGTCGCAAAAGAGATGGGTTGTGAATTTTCCTATCTTGAAAAAACCCGCATCGATGCCCATACGATTAGTCACAAAGCTAAGGATTTGAATGTAAATGGGAAAATAGTCGCCATCGTCGACGATATGATTGCCACCGGCGGCACCATCTGTAGATCGTCGGAAGCACTCAGAGAACAGGGGGCAATAGAAGTTCACGCTGCTTGTACTCATGGTCTATTCACCGGCGGAGCTATTTCCCGCTTAATGCGTTACGTGGACGGTGTTCATGCGACATCTTCACTACCCAATCCTCGATCTGTAATCTCTGGTGGACCAGCATTAGCCCGGGGAGTGAAAGAAATACTTGCTAAATTGTCCAACTGAGACGATACGTGGGGTTTATACTCGCGTCGCTGTCCGCAGCGATTGCTAACACGAGAGCATGGAGTGAGTTCAATGAGTGTACACGTAAAATTCGAAACCCCTAACGAAGTGGCTGAAAAGATCTATGAGATGATTCAAGCCAACACAAATGGAAGAATGAAAAAGGGTAGTAATGAGGTCACCAAAGCCGCAGAGCGCGGTAATGCTGCATTCATCATTATGGCTGAGGATGTCAATCCGAGCGAGCTGCTAGCCCATATTCCCTTGATTTGTGATGAAAAGAAAATCCCCTTCGGATATGTCCCTAGCCAAGAATTCCTTGCCAAGGAATGTGGCATGCCCAACGGAACAAGAACCGCATCTGTAGCAATTCTAGAAGTATCTAAGAGTGCACAGGAGAAATTCAATGAAGTTGTTGAATTGGTCAATAATCTTTCCGAGTGAGTAGAAAGCCCTGGAGATGAAGATAATGGGAGAAGAACTCGGTGGATGGTCCTCTGAAGTGGTCGAAATCGTCGGTCGTACTGGAATGACCGGTGAAGCTACACAGGTCAAGGTCCGCGTTAACGAAGCACCCAACCCTCGTGATGTTGGCCGTATTATCACAAGAAACGTGGTTGGCCCAGTAAGGATTGGCGACATTTTGATGCTGAGAGATACCGGTCGTGAAGCCAGAAAATTGAACACTAGGTGATACGATGCCAGAACGAAGGATTTGCAGCTTCTCAGGAGAGGAGATCGAGCCGGGGACTGGACTGATGTATGTCAAGCGAGATGGATCGATTTTATGGTTTAAGAATAGTAAAACTCGTAAAAACGCTATCAAGCTAAAGCGTAATGCGCGCAAGGTCAAGTGGACCCGTCATTATGTCAAGGGCGGTATCCAGTAAATCTGCTCTCAATCGATGAGCGGCGCGCTTACATATGGCTTGTCTATCGGCCATTCCAGTGAGTATCATGGAAACGACATACATCATGGTGAAGCCTGACGGAGTACAGAGAGGATTGGTCGGTGAAATCATCGGCCGATTCGAAAGAAAGGGACTGCAATTAGTCGCCCTTAAACAAGTGATTGCCAGTGAAGAGATTGCAAGAACACATTATGCGGTTCACGCAGAACGGCCGTTTTTCCCAGGCCTGATGAAATTCATCACCAGCGGCCCGGTGGTTTGCATGGCTTGGCAAGGAAAAGATGCAATCTCTGTGGCAAGACTTCTAATCGGTCCAACAAATGGTCGAGAGGCCGCTCCAGGAACCATTCGTGGTGACTTTGGCATGGATATGGGGTTCAATATGATTCACGGGTCTGACGCTGTTGAAACCGCTGAATTCGAATTAGGTCTATGGTTCCCCGAGGGATTGAATACTTGGAATCAAGATAGTCAAAATTGGGTATACGAGTAATCGTATCCTAATTGAATAAATAAAAAAACCGATTGAGGGATTGCTGTGGGAAACGAGGGCTCATCACAGGATGAGGAACCCGCTGATAACAATTCTCGCGGCTGGATGAGGCAGCCTATTGTCTCGATTCTTGGGCATGTTGATCACGGCAAAACCAGTATCCTCGATTATTTCCGTAGCCTTGGAGTGGAGAGGCAAGCGAGTGTGATGGATAGAGAAGCCGGTGGAATTACTCAGCACATTGGCGCGACAGAGGTTCCTGCCGAGGTTCTCAATGATACCTGTTCGGAATTGCTAGGGGGTAAGGAATTCAAATCACCTGGTCTCCTTTTCATCGACACACCTGGACACCAATCATTTACCAGTTTGCGAAGCCGGGGTGGGACTCTTGCCGACATCGCCATTCTTGTGGTAGATGTAATCGAAGGATTAAAACCACAAACGATTGAGAGTTTGAGAATACTCAAGGATTCAAAAACCCCTTTTCTTATCGCGGCTAATAAAATCGACAGAATCAGTGGCTGGCATTGTGAACGAGGAAGGGGGTTTATCGCAGCATGGCAAGCTCAACGTCGCGATATTCACGATTTATTTGAAGAAAGATATTGGAAATTAGTCGGCCAATTTAGTGAATACGGCTTCAATGTCGAACGCTATGATTTGATTTCAGATTTCACTCAATCGGTTGCGATGGTCCCCTGTTCTGCCAAAGAAGGAGAAGGACTCCAAGATCTTCTTGCAATCGCAGTTGGCCTCGCTGAACGCTTTCTTGAGGAAAAGCTCACCGATACCCTCGGCGCGGCTGAAGCGACCGTTTTAGAGATGAAAGATGAGAGAGGATTGGGTAAGACAATAGATATCATCCTCAATCGAGGAGAATTAAACCTCGGTGATAAGATTACTCTTGTCAGTGCAAGTGGGCCATTTACAACTCATATCAAGGGCATGTTTAGAGTCAAGGGGATGTCTGAAATGAGAGATGCAGGCGATAGGTGGGAGAGTTGTAACCACGCAATCGCTGCATGTGGTTTGAAAATCTCAGCTCCTGGACTTGAAGATGTATTGGCTGGAACCACACTACGTCAGACAAAAACTGCTGATGAACTCGCAATTGCTGAACAATTGGCGTATAAAGAAGCTAGAATTACCGTCGAATTAGCTGAAGAAGGAGTATTGATTAAAGCGGACACAATAGGTGGCCTTGAAGCGCTGGCATTCGAATTGAAGAAAATGGAAATACCAATCCGTTTAGCATCCATCGGCCCGGTGAACAAAAAGGATATCCTCAATGCTGAGACCGCAAAAGATCCTTTGCACCGTGTTATCCTTGGCTTTGCAATCGCCCCTAACTCAGAAGTTGCACCACGTTTAGAAAACAATGAAACCGATGCTACATTTATTGGCAGCGACATTATCTATCGTATTCTTGAGCGCTTTGAGGAGTGGAGTGAAGAAACAAAACGAGTCTTAGATGAGGCTCATCGGGAAAATCTAGTCTATCCTGCGCGCTTACTATACATGAAGGATCATACCTTCCGGAATCGAAATCCAGCGATTGTTGGCATGCGAATTCTGGGTGGCAGGGTTCATCTTGGCCAACGCATTATGAAATTGGATGGCAGTGCGGTTGGGCAGATCAAAAGCATGCGTAGCACAGATGGCTTGGAACTGAAAAAAGCAACTCAAGGAGAAGAGGTGGCCATGGCTATCTCAGGACCAACCGTTGGCCGGCATATCGATGAATTGGATGAGTTTTTAGTCGACATTCCCTCATCACATGTTAAGAGATTGCGGACGATGGAGTTGAATCCAGTGGAAGAGGAGATCCTTGAGGAAATTACTCGCATTCACCGAATAAACGACCATTTCTGGGGTAGATAATAATCCTATTCCACTTGTGAATAGCGAAGTCATCTCACCATAGATTGAAGTATCGAATACCACGGTTGTGGGGGTATTGGGGATGAGATATGACTAGTGAGTTTGCTGCAGGTGCTGCCGGAGGAGATGCGCGAACCAAAGACCTGATTGCAACGGTTGCAGCAATCGCTAATGGATTGATGGCTGAAGTTGCCAAAGTTATTATCGGAAAAAGCAATAATCTTCGTCTGGTAATGGTCTCGGTTTTGTCAAATGGAAACATCTTGCTGGAGGATTTCCCCGGCCTTGGGAAAACAATGTTGTCGAATACATTCGCTCGAGCATTGGGTTGTAAATTCAAGCGTGTACAATTCACCCCGGACTTGTTGCCTTCCGATATTATGGGCACCTATATGTTCGACCAAAAAACAGGGGAATTCAAACTCAGAGCTGGACCTTTATTCTCAAACATCGTGCTCGCTGACGAAATTAACCGAGCTCCACCTAAGACCCAAGCAGCACTACTTGAAGCGATGGAGGAAAAGCAGGTTACAATCGAAGGTATCACTCATAAATTACCTGCGCCATTCGTGGTTTTAGCTACACAGAATCCGATCGAACAAGAAGGAACTTATCCCCTGCCTGAAGCGCAGATGGACCGTTTCTTGATGAAGATGAGTATGGGTTATCCTGACCGTGCTGAAGAAAAAGCGATATTAGCACGTAGAAAACTTAGAGGAAAAGACGACCACGATGTTGAGCAAATCACTTCGCCAAAGAAGGTTGTAGCAATGCAGAAAGCACTTGAGACCGTACATATCGACCCAGCGATTCTGTCATATATCGTCGAAGTCGTACAAAGAACTCGCGAAGATCACAGAGTTGTAAACGGTGCTTCCCCGCGTGCATGTCAGAATTTGTTCAAGGCGGGTCGTGCTAGTGCTGCTATCGACGGCAGGGATTACGTCATCCCTGATGACGTCAAGAATATCGCTCTACAAATCGTCAGTCACAGAATCAATATGAAACCGGAAGCAAAGATTCGCGGAATTACCGGAATGCACATCGTCAGAAAAATCCTCTCCGAAGTTCCGGTACCGGTGATTCAAGCCGGCTGAAAAAGAGCATTGGAACACCAAACTTGACAATGGTTGACCTCTCCGCTCGATTAGTATTCGGGTGGGCACATGAATCCGTACAAAATGGTAGTCGCAGTCGCTAATCAAAAAGGCGGCTGTGCAAAAACTACCACGGCCGTAAATCTCGCGGCAGCCCTTGCCAAAGGCTCAAAAAAACACAATGTTCCCCCAACAAAAGTATTGTTGATAGATTTAGATCCTCAAGGTAATTGTGCTACCTCTTTTGGGGTGGAGAAAAAGCAGATTAAGAAAACCGCGTATGACCTATTGACCAATGATTTAGGTGAGGATTTGCAATTACTGGAAGAATATCTCATCCCCCCTGAAGAATTATCCAAAGCAATGCGCAAACAATGGGCGAGAAGAATGGGCCATGAAAGAGTCCCCGCCGATCTCTCTGCCGACAACCTATGGCTCCTTCCCAGCAATATTCATCTCTCAGGTGCCGAGATTGAACTCTCGCACAAAATCGGAAGAGAAACAAGACTGAAAGAAGCACTAGCACCGATAATTGATGATTTTGATCACATCATCATCGACACTCCCCCCTCACTTGGACTTTTATCTATCAATGCATTATCCGCTGCCAATTGGGTCTTGATTCCGGTTCAGGCTGAATATTACGCTCTCGAAGGGTTTAGCATGTTGATGAATTCGATAAAGATGATTCAGAAACGTATCAATCGCAACCTCAAAGTCTTCGGTGTGGTAATGACTATGGTCGATGTCAGATCTAAACTCAGTCGTCATGTCTGTGAAGAGGTAAATGAAAAGATTCCTCGGAAAATATTCAAAACCATGATTAGAAGATTGGTAAAAGTCGCCGAAGCAGCCTGGTCGGGTGCACCGACGGTCCTGCTCGACAAAGCAACTACCAAAGGCGCTGGTGCTGGAAGCAAGGAATATTGGACTCTAGCCAAAGAATACCATCAGAGAACTCTGAAGATGCGCAAGGAATTCGGAGTAAATGAGCACTCTAGATTATTGCTCGAAAAACAAGGCCGCCGTTGATTTTTTCTTCTATAATTGCTCTATTGGAGATGCTCTGCGCGCGCAGGGTTAAGTAAGCGACCTGCCAAATTGCTATCGGGGATGAAATGACCGCTGATGGTATGAGTTCAGTAAGTGTAAGTTATGAGACGAGAAGGCAATTGAATACCATGCGAACCATGGATGGATTCAAGAGTGTTGATCTACTACTAGCAGATTTGATTCGTGAACATAAAACCAAAAAAATGCGTGGTGAATTAGATGATTTGCGCACGAGTATGAAAGAGATTGCAGACGTCAATGTCAATCACCTGATCGATCGCTTGAATCTGGCTCCTTTCAAGGTTTGAGGTGTTGATATGGATTGGAGACCAAGAGGGGTACTACTCGATACCAAATCATTGGTTAGAGGGGTCTTTGATGCCTCTAGTAATGAGGCTTTGCTAATCGACGCTGCTGCTTGTGGTAAGGTCGAATTATTTGCTCATTCAAAAAGTTGGAATGCGGTTTTGTGGTTGGTGATGTCAACACTAAAAAACGAATCCGGAACTCCGGTTTATTCAGGGGAAAAACTCGGAGTACTACGTGAGAGTCTTCCAATAGTTTTCACTTCTTGATCAGCGATTGGACTCGAGCCACTGCGCTCCATACCATTTCCATTGCTCCATTGTCCATCCCTCTGGTAGACCTGCTTCAGGCACAGGTGGGAACTCGGTTTCGGCAGCCTGAGTTGGAAGGTCGGCAATTGCAGTTGGTTCTGTATCTGACAATTTAGCGACTTCCATATCATCGGCATCTGAAACGAGTTGTTTTCCCGCCAGATCTTCGATTGAAAGCCCATCATCATAACTCATTTCAGGAATTACATCGTCTATATCCTCATCACTAAGATGGACCTTGTCTTCATTAATATCGAGTGGGATGACCTCGTCATCCCAATTATCATCCGAATCTATGCCGCCAAAGCCTGATGATCCAGCCTTGCCTTCTAGAGCCTCTTCGGCCACGCTTTGTGTTGGATCGAACGGAACTCCGAATTTTTCAATCAAACTCTTGTGTTTCTTTCTCTTGGACATAGAGGAACCTATCAGCAGGAGAACCACTACAGCCGCAAATGCAACGCCACCTACGGTTCCTGCTTCGATTACTCGAGTCATATCAACCGATGAAGAAACCCCGTCTTGTAAGCCATCTTGTTGATTCCAGATGAAATATGGTATTACTACCTCGCCGTCCTCAGCCCTATCTGCAAGATATTTCTGATAGGCTGGATCACGCCATCCTTGACATTTTTCAGTACTATCTTCGGTGAACTCAGTACAATAGTCTTGTTCGGTTTGAATATATTCGTTACTTGGTGAATAATCAAATCTATCATCGACGCCATCGCCATCAGCATCGCGATATCCGGTTGGGTTATTGGGTAGTTGATCACCAAATGTCTTACCGTCTCCATCAGTCCAACCATCACCATCACTATCGATGCAGCCGTGATATGGCATCTCCTGGAATACCAATTGCTGCTCATCGTCTAGAATAGGTAACCATGATTTGGTTGAATTACCCCATTCCCAAGAACATTGATCGCCCTGATATCCTAATAGTTCATCGCCATATCCATCTGAATCAGCATCGATCCACTGGGTTTTATCATATGGGAATGAATCACCTTCATCTGAATAACCATCGAGATCACTATCTGGGCAGCCCCTTTGATCGATGGTGGAAAATCCATTTTGCTGTGGGCAAGCATCGCCATCGGTTCCATTCAGATTATCACCAAAACTATCCTTATCGCTATCGAGCCATTGCGAATTATCCCCGGGGAAAGCATCACCATCTACACCGTTGGAATTATCACCAAAACCATCACCATCAGAATCTAGCCATTGGTCTGGATTATTGGGGAATAAATCGGAATTATCACCGTGATTATCACCATCTGAATCCTGCCATTCACTTGCATCGTTTGGGAATGCATCGGAATTATCGCCATGATTATCATCATCTGAATCCTGCCATTCACTTGCATCGTGTGGGAATGCATCAACGCTATCTGCAATGCCATCATCATCACTATCGATATCGAATAATCGAATCTTCACGGTCGAAGAAAATTGTGTTACGGCATAGAGTTTCTCATCAGCTCCTTGCCAAGAAAAGATGACTCTGCCATAAGTGGAATGGGATGATTTTTCGCTGAAATCTTCCTCTGAGATTACATGTAAGCGGCCATTGCTAGTCCCAACCAAAATGTTTTCATTCTTGTCCAAGGCTAAAGAATTCACCGCCTGTGAACTTGAGATTACGATATATTCCAAATTATGATCATCTGTAGTATTAAAACGATATACACGACCATCGGAAAGACCAACTATCACCCTATCTTTTGAATCAACAATCATCTGAGATGGCGCACTAGTAAGTGAGGTGTGTTCTTTCTCAACCACTCCATTTGAAAGGTGGATTTTCACTATGCGATCATTACCGC
>Ga0066376_10000167_pt1 | contig 57186 bp, 50 predicted proteins | sample Knorr_S15_td_Bot_FD_77009 | JGI IMG/M metagenome (GOLD analysis project Ga0066376, IMG submission 77009) | Marine microbial communities from Southern Atlantic Ocean transect - Knorr_S15_td_Bottom_ad_5009_LV_A | ecosystem: Environmental > Aquatic > Marine > Oceanic | place: Southern Atlantic...
AGCCCACGGCGCCGTCGGCGGTGTGACGGGCGATACCGGAACGCTGTGGAAGAACGCGGTGAGGTGGGCCGGCGCGGCCGGTGGGCCTGCCCGTGTTGGAGTGTACGTACCCGGCGGCTAGCCTGCTCCTAGCGTCGCTCCACCACCATCGCGAAGCCCATGCCGCCTGCGGCACACACGGTGATGAGGCCGAACTCTATGTCGCGACGTGCCATCTCGTTCAGGATCGTGATCGTGAGTCGTCCGCCGGTCGCTCCGAACGGATGTCCGATCGACAGGGAGCCGCCCATGACGTTGATCAGGTCCATGTCCGGATGACCTACTGCTTCGCTTCGCCCTAGCTCTTCCTCGGCGAACGCCTTGGACGAGAGTGCCTGCAGGTTCGATAGAACCTGCGCGGCGAACGCCTCGTGCATCTCCATGAGGCCGATGTCCTTCATGGTCAGACCGGCGCGGTCGAGAGCGATCGGCGCGGCGTAGGCGGGCCCTTGCAGGAGCTGACCCGCCGGGTCGAGTGCGGTCCAGGCCCAGCTGCGCACATAACCCATCGGCTCGATTCCGTCCGCGCGAGCCCTCTCCTCGTTCATGAGCACGACCGCGGAGGCTCCGTCTGTCAGCGGCGACGAGTTTCCCGCCGTCACGGACCCATGTCGCCGATCGAAGGCCGGCCGAAGCTTGGCCAGCTGCTCGAGCGACGTATCGGAGCGGATCCCGTTGTCCCGGACGATCACACGCTCGAAGTCTGGCGGCACGTAGACCGGCGTGATCTCCGCCGTCAGGCGCTCGTCTTGAGTGCCTGCGGCGGCAAGCCGATGTGAGCGGAGCGCCCACTCGTCCTGAGCCTCCCTCGAGATGTGGTTTTCCTTGGCCATCCGCTCTGCGGAGTCGCCCATTCTCTCGCCAGTGGTGGGCTCGGCGATGGCCGGCGTCACTGGGATCAGGTCCTTGGGACGCACGGCTGAGAACGGTGAGAGTCGCTGCCCCAGCGTTCTGCCTTTCGACGCCGTCACGAGCGTCTTGGACAGCTTGTCGCTCACCGTGATGGGAATGTGCGACAGCGACTCGGAGCCGCCGGCGATGACGACGTCGGCGTGGCCCATCTCTATGATCTGGGCGCCGTCCGTGATGGCCTGGTTCGCGGAAGCGCACGCCCTCGACACGGTGACTGCGGGCACCGTCTTCGGGAGGACCGCAAGGCCCACTTCACGCGCGATGTTGGGCGCCTGCGTGTCGTGGACCACGGTGCCGTACACGAGTTGATCGACCTGATCGCTCTGAACCCCGCTTCGATCGAGTGCGTCGCGAACGGCCACCTTTCCGAGGTCGATCGCGCTCAGGTCGGCGAACACAGTGCCGGAGCGAACGAAAGGCGTTCGTGATCCGGCGACGATGGCGGTCTTCATGACACCTCTTACCCCTCGACGCCGCTCGCGATCGACGTGGCCCAGTCGGGGACGACCGCAGGGTCGATGCCCAGGATCGTTGTTCCGAGCGTGACCATGACGACGGTGATCACCAAGACTCCGATCAAGTTGAGTACGAGGCCGATGCGGGCCATCTCTCCCGCCGAGATTCTGTCGCTGCCGAACACGATGGCGTTCGGTGGCGTGGCGACAGGCATCATGAACGCGCACGACGCCGAGAGTGTCGCTGGGATCATCAGCAACAGGGGGTGGGTCTGTGTGACCACGGCGATTGCCGCGAGAATCGGAAGGATCATCTCGGTCGTCGCCGTGTTGCTGGTCAGCTCGGTCAAGAACGTCAGCGTCAAGCAGACCAGCGCGATCATGACGACCGTCGGAAGGTTCCCGAGCACCTCCATCCGCTGTCCGATGATCTGTGCCAGTCCTGACTGTTGGAAGCCCGCTGCCAGAGCGAAGCCACCACCGAATAGCAGCACGATATTCCACGGGAGTCGCGGGAGCACATCAGGACCCATGATTCTCAGGTCACCGCTGGAACGGTTTCGGGTCGGGACGAAGAAGAGGATCGATGCCATTCCGATCGCCACTGTCCCATCGTCGATCAACTCCGGGAAGGGGACGAGACGTGACCAGCCAGGCAGGGTCACGAAGCCCATTTGTAGATCGACCCGGAAGACCCAAAGTGCGGCCGTCGCCGCGAACACTGCGAGGACCCACCGTTCCTCGAACGAGATTCGGCCGAGAGAGTCCCGTTCCCGTGACACCACTCCCTGGTCCACCGTGACGTCACTGGGGGTGCGGAAGAAGACTTGGGTGATGAGGAGCCACGCCACGCCCATCATCATGACGCCGATGGGAAGGGCCATCACGAGCCACTGACCGAACGAGATCCGGGGAGCTTCGGGGAAGAGGATCTCAAAAATCCGGACGAACGAGAGGTTCGGAGGCGTACCGACCAGCGTCGTCAGCCCCCCGACCGACGATGCGTACGCGATGCCGAGCATGAGGCCTACCGCGAACTTGTGGGTCCGCTCTTTGCCGAATTCGTCCTCGAGCTGGAGGATCATCGCGAGCCCGATGGGCACCATCATCACGGCGGTGGCCGTGTTCGATATCCACATGGAGAGGAACGCGGATGCGATCATGAAACCGAGGACGATCCGTGCTGGGCCACCTCCCACCGCATGGATGATGTTGAGCGCGATGCGTCGGTGCAGGTTCCACTTCTCCATGGTCAGCGCGATCAGGAAGCCCCCGATGAACAACACGATCGTGCTGTTGAAGTAGATCGGGGCTGTCGCGCGCCCACTCATGATGCCCATGAGCGGGTAGAGGAAGAGCGGTAGGAGCGCGGTCGCGAATAGGGGGATCGCGTCCGTGACCCACCAGATGGCCATGAGCGCCGCGATCGCAGCGAGCCGGCTCGCTGGGCCGTTCGTGGGGTCGATGGGGAAGAGCAGGAGCATCAGGAAGGCGGCGAGCCCCAGAAAGAGCCCGATCGTCTGTCCCTTCCGGCCCTGCCGCCGTTGGATCGCCATCGGCCTCCCGGAGTGTGATGCCCCAACCCGCGCCCCATGGCCGAGCCGGACCAACCTCGCGCGGTTTCTGGGCGGAGTCCAGTGGACGTGTACTCTGGGCGCCGGCGCGGCCCATTTGCCCATCGGTGCGCTCCGGAAGCCTCGCGAAGCTGTACGTCATGAGACCATCCATGCGGTACGCATCGCCGCTCTGGCTGCGGGGCTTCCTGGGGCGGGTCGAGGTCGAGATGACCGCTTCTGGCCTCGTCGGTCGTGAGCGATCCATGCTCCTCGCGCACCTGAAACGGTTCTATCTGGCGCGAGGCAGGCCTGTGCCTTGGTGCACTCCCCAAGAGGTGCAGTCGTGGCTTCTCTACCTGCACCGACGTGGAAATTCCAGCACCTACGTCGACCGCGCGCTCACTGCCTTGCGATTCGTGCATGAGCACGTGCTCGAGGGGCCCCGGGAGATGGTCGGCATGCCACGCCCGGGGCAGTGGAGGTCGAGGCGCGCACCTACTATGGTGGGGACGGCAGGAGACCTGATGTAGAGGCGGGGGGGGCGGAGTGCCAGCAAGTGTCAAAGCGCCAGCGGCTCGGAATTTTCAGCCCCGATGAGTCCGCGGTCGTCGGTGGCATCGGCCTGCATCCGCACATTGGCCCGAACGCGCTCGAATCGCCTACTGGATCCGCCTCGACCAGACGGGGCAGGGGTTCGCGACAGAGGTGGCCCGCGCGCTGACGATCGCGGGCTTCGCGATACCCGACCTCGAGCGGATTCAGATTCTCTGCGATCCGCGCAACACGGCGAGTCGTAGGATTCCGGAAAGGCTGGGATACCGGCTCACGGAGACACGGATCGGAGAGGAGTCCGGACCCGGTGGAAAGCCTCAGGACACGGCGGTATACGTCCTGACGGCCGAACAGTTCGAGGCCGAGTGGGGAGGGGTCTGAGTTGGCATGGCCGATCAGACCGCATATCTAGTGGTGTGGCCGTTCTGCCACGCATAGGGCGTTCGAGACGCACGAGACATGATGGAGACGACAATGCGGCGACTGATCGTTCTTGGGTTGGCTATGGCGCTCGCGACTCCCGCGGCTGCACAGGAGTCCGTGCTACTGAGGCCCGACCGCGTATTCGACGGGGAGGCGATGCAAGAGGGATGGTCCGTGCTCGTCGAGAACGGTCGGATCACGGGTGCGGGACCATCGCTGATGGTTATCCGGGGGACTCGCATCGTCGAGCTCCCCGGGCTGACGCTTCTTCCCGGCCTCATCGAAGGTCATAGCCATCTCCTGCTGCACCCGTACGACGAGACTTCGTGGACGGACCAGGTACTGCTCGAATCGCATGCTGAACGGGTTGCTCGGGGCACCGTTCACGCACGTGCGACGCTGATGGCGGGCGTGACCACAGTGCGCGACCTGGGCAGCGAAGGTGCCGGCTACGCGGACGTCGGGCTCAAGGAGGCCATCCAGAAGGGCGTCATACCTGGCCCCAGGATGCTCGTGGCCGGCCCGGCCCTCGTCGCGACCGGCAGCTACAACCCCAGCGGCGCTCCGGAGTGGAGCCTCCCGAAGGGGGCACAGGAAGCCGACGGTCACGACGAGCTGATCCGTGCGACACGGGACCAGATCGGGCGCGGGGCCGATTGGATCAAGGTCTACGCGGACTACCGGTGGGGCCCCAACGGCGAGGCACGACCCACCTACACCGAGGACGAGCTCCGCCTCATCGTCGAGGTGGCATCGAGCTCGGGGCGGCATGTCGTCGCACACGCTTCGACCGCCGAGGGGATGGCACGCGCGGTCCGAGCGGGGGTGCGTACCATCGAGCATGGAGATGGAGCGACGGCGGAGACGTTCGCGCTCATGGCTCGCGAGGGTGTGGCCTTCTGCCCGACCGTGGCGGCGGGGGACGCGATCAGCCAATACGGGGGCTGGCGGAAGGGTGTCGACCCCGAACCGGCTCGTATCACCCGCAAGCGCGAATCGTTCGCGATGGCGATGCGTTCAGGTGTGCAGATGTGCTTCGGAGGCGACGTAGGTGTCTTCACACACGGAGAGAACGTGCGTGAGCTCGAGATCATGGTCGACTACGGCATGAGCCCGTTGGACGCCGTGCGGTCGGCGACTTCGGTGAACGCGGATGCGTTCGACCTCGCAGACCGAGGACGCATCAAGCCGGGCTTGCTCGCCGACCTGATGGCTGTCGAAGGAGACCCGACCACCGACATCCACGCGCTGCGCGACGTGAGGTTCGTGATGAAGGGCGGTGAAGTGGTCCGCTCGCCCGGAAACTGATCAGACTACAACGGATACGACTATGGACTCGACCTTGCTCTACGCAGGATACCTGATTGGCGTTGCGGGATCGTCCGTGTGGATTTACCGGGACGCCAAGAAACTCGGCAACGAGAACGCGCGAGCCATGGCGCTCGCGATGTCTGTGCTGTTCCCGATCGGCTTGATGTACTACGTGCTGTCTCGCTGACCGGGAGCAGATCCTAGGCGGCTCGACGACGGACGGCGGTGGTGATCGGCGGAGGCGTGTGTCCTCCGCCGATCCCGATTTCTACCGCGCTCCGGCCGGCTCCAAGCGCACGACCGCCGTTGGCGCGCCTCGCCGATCTTCGATGGCTACATAGATGTAGCCGTCGGGACCCTGACGCACGTCGCGGATGCGCCCCATCCGCTGCATGAGCATCTCCTCGTTCGTCACCCGATCGCCGTCCATGGTGAGGCGTGCGATCACCTGGCCCGCCATGCCGCCGGCGAAGATGCTGCCACGCCATCCAGGGAACTTGTCACCCGTGTAGAACATGAGGCCGGACGTCGCGATCGAAGGGATCCAGAAGTCCTTCGGACCCTCCATGTCATCCTTCATCGTCCCTTCGTGGATCGTCGAGCCGCTGCCGTAGTTCACGCCGTAGCCGACCACGGGCCAGCCATAGTTGCGCCCGGGGAGGATCAAGTTGAGCTCGTCGCCACCCTGCGGCCCATGCTCGGTCGACCACAGGTCGCCCGTGATCGGATTCAGTGCGAGGCCCTGTGAGTTTCGGTGTCCGTAACTCCAGATCTCGGGGAGCGCTCCCTCTGTTCCGACGAACGGATTGTCGGCGGGAACGCGCCCATCGTCATGCAGCCGGATCACGACGCCGTGATGGTTCGACAGGTCCTGCGCCGGGTGCGCATACAGATCACCCGTCGAGGGGGCTTGCCGGTCTCCGGCGGTGATGAAGACGTAACCGTCGTGGAAGACGATGCGGGAGCCGTAGTGGCCATTGCCCACGGCCTTCGCCGTGAACAGCTCCTCTACGTCCGTGAGCCGATCGTTCTCGAACGTGCCGCGGATGAGAGCCGTCCTCGCTCCCCGGGTGCCGTCCGTGTACTCCTTGGAGTATGTGATGTAGAGCAGGTTGTTGTTCTCGAAGTCCGGGTGCGGCTGTACGTCGAGCAGCCCGCCCTGCCCTTCCGCATACACCTCCGGCACACCCTGAACCGCATTCGGCATGAGGAGGCCTTCACGCACGATGCGAAGCCGGCCCGGCCGTTCCGTGATCAGCATGTCGCCGTTCGGAAGGAACGCCATCGACCATGGAGTCACCAAGCCGTCCGCGACCGTAACCACCCGGTAGTCATGAATCGCGGATCGGAATACCTGCGCCTGCGTATCGACCGGCGTCATCACGGCCACAAGAAGGCCAAGAGCCACAACAGCCAAGGGAGTTCGACCCATCGGAAATCTCCTGTATTTGCAAAGTCGAAGCGCCGTGTCCGCATTTTCTTTCGGCGCTTCAGAATGCTGATGTAAAGGCGCTAACGCGCGCTCGTCAACGCTATTCACGTCGACACTCGTGGTCCGCGCTGTCGCCCGTCGTCGTGTCCGCCGTAAGCTGAAGGGCTTCCTTTTCTCTTTCCGTGCGGAATTCAGCCAGATCTGATGCGGCTCTTACGGCAGGCTCTGCGTTCCCTGGTGCCGAGGAATCGGCGTGGCCGCGCTGTCACATTGCTCGCGATCTTCTCGCTCGCGCTCGGCATCGCAGGAAACGCGGTCGTTTTCAGCCTTGTCGACTCGCTCTTGTTCCTCCGGCTCCCGTACGCGGAGCCGGAGCGCGTAGTACTGATCGGTCAGCGTGAGATCACGCAGCCGGACGTCGCGCTTCTGTCGTTGCTGTCCGCACTCCCCGTCTGGGCGGACTTCCGGGACCGAAGTAGTACCATGACCGATTGGGCGGCCATAAACCTGACCTTCATGAGTCTGGCCGGTGGTGATCGGTCGGAGCCGATCATGGCTGCCTCCGTTACCCCGAGCCTCTTCGATGTCCTGGGCGACGACGTCGTGATAGGGCGGGTGTTCACCGAGGCCGAGGGGGTCGTCGGGGGGCCCAAGTTAGCTGTGCTGAACTACGAGTACTGGCAGCGGACCGGCGGAACTTCGAGAGATGTACTCGGCACTGTGCTCACGCTGGACTCGGAGCCGTATGTGGTGATCGGCGTCCTCCCCCAGGGCTACGATTTTCTCACTCCGGACGTGGACGTATGGGTGCCGCTCCAACAAGACCCCTACGCGTGGTCACGGGAACAACGCTACACGATCTCGCTCGCGCGTATGGTCCCCGGCGTGACCATGGACCAGGTGAGGCTGGAGATGGACCAGATCACCGAGGATCTGCGGCGAGAGTTTCCGGCGGAGTACCGGACCTGGGCCATGAGCGCGACGAACCTCCGCACCGACTTCCCCGATCCACAGAGCCGCAAGTACCTGGCGATTCTGCAGGGCTGCGTGTTCTTCGTTCTGCTCATCGCCTGCGCCAACGTCACCAACCTGCTCCTGGCGCGAAGTCAGGACCGTGCGAGCGAGATCGCAGTGAGGACGGCGCTGGGAGCCGGCCGCCTCAGGATCGTCATGCAGCTCATGCGTGAGAGCGCGATACTGGCAGGCGTCGGTGGTGCATTGGGTCTCGCCCTCACGGCGGCCGCCATCCGCATCGTGAGCGATCGCTTCGCCGCCCTTCAATGGGTTCCGAGCATCTTCGAACCGGTTCTGGACGCGAAGGTCCTCATGTTCACGGTCTCGATCACGCTGTTCTGCGGATTGGTCTTCGGCCTCTTCCCGTCTCTGCAGGCGTTCAAGGTGGACCAGGTCGCTGCGCTGAAGCAGGGTGGAGGTCGGGGCAGTGGGCTGGGACAGCGCGGGACGAGCATCGCAGCCGGCCTGGTGGTGGCCCAGATCGCCCTCTCGTTTGTCGCACTCGGTGGCGGCTTCGTCTTGGCCCGAAGCTTTCTCGACATGATCAACGGCGACCCCGGCTTCGAGGCCGAACGACTCCTTGCCGTTGCAGTGCAAATTCCGGCATGGAAGTACGACGGTCTCGAACGCTCGGACATCATCGAGCGTGTGCGGGCGGCAGCGGCCCAGCTCCCTGGAGCGGAGGGGGCCACGGTCATCGCGCCGCTCCCAAAGAACCTCGTCGTCACGAGTGACACGTTTCGCATCGGCGGCCGGGCGGTGGAGGTCGGCGCTCCTGTGCCGAGTGCGGTGGCCGTGTGGGTATCACCCCAGTACCCCAGCACCTTCGGGGTTACGGTCCGTGACGGGCGCTTCATCGTAGCGACCGATCGTGAGGACTCTGACTTCGTCGTCGCCGTGAACGCGTCGCTAGCCGAGCGCCATTTCCCTCAAGACAGCCCTGTCGGCGAGCGCCTCACGTTCCGGGGTCAGTCGCGTGAGATCGTGGGCGTCGTGGCCGACGTCCAGCACGGACTCGTGCCCCGGGGGGCGGGTGGTTCGGACGAGGCGATTTACATCCCCGTGCCGCAGGCGCCGCGCGAGTCGTACTACGTCGTGCTACGCACGGCGGGAGACCCGCGGAGCCTCGCCGACCCCGTCAGGGCCGGCATCTGGGCGATCGACCCCGACCTCACGATCAACACGGTCGAGACGATGCAGGAGTACGGAAGCCGATACACCACCACATTCGACCTCTTCAACGGGATCCTGTCTGCGTTCGGTATTCTCGCGCTCCTGCTAGCGTCGCTCGGTACCTATGGCGTCATGGCCTATTCCGTAGCCCAAAGGAGGCACGAGATCGGCGTGAGGCTCGCGATGGGTGCCCGTGCTCAGACGGTGGTGGGCATGATCGCCCTGGAGGGTGTGAGGATGTCGTGCCTGGGCCTTCTCATCGGCGCTGCGGTGCTGGTGCCGGTGGTCGCCGTCATGCGCGGCCTTCTCATCGGGTTTGGACTCGAGCCGATGCGGCCTGATGCGATCGGCGTAGTGGCGCTGATTCTCTTCGCGGTGAGCGTTCTTGCGAGTGTCGTTCCGGCGACTCGGGCGGCGAGCGTCGACCCGGTCTCGGTGCTGCGTGCGGAATAAGCGTTTGCCAGAGAAACACCCGCATCGTAATCTCGATGCTGGGTCGAGAGCCCAGTGGTTACGTCCGGAGCACGAGGAGCGATACGATGGCTGATGTCCAGGTCGACCGCAGAAAATTCCTAGCCACGGTCGGAGTGGGTGCGCTGGCTACGATGAATGCGGAGGACAAGGCGGAAGAACTCGAGCACTACATGATCGATCTGCTCGAGGGGCACGATCATGGTCACGGGCGGCCGGAGCACGACGAGGAGCAAGAAGTGCGCGCTCCCCGTGGCACCGGCAACCTCTTCCAGGCCAATGGTCGTGAGATCTCGGTCATGCCAGATTCGCCGCAGCTTCTCGACTTCTACGAGCACCGCTTCGCTCCCGCGCGGCACGTCCTGCAGAGTGCCAATCATGCGCTCGAGACGGGGCAGCCCGAAGAGACGGTTCTCGCGTGTCTGCTCCACGACGTCGTGCAGAACCTGATCAAGGTCGATCACGGGTGGTGGGGCGCGCAGCTCATCGAGCCTTACGTGCACGAGCGGATTTCCTGGGGCATCCGTTACCACGGCGCTCTACGCTTCTATCCCGACGACTCCGTCGGTTACGAATATCCGGATATGTACAACCGGATCTTCGGCGAGGACTACGTGCCGCCGAAGTACATCGAGGATCAGTACAAGGAGGCCAGAGCCCACCGGTATTACATGGACTCCCGGATGATCACGGTGAACGACACGTACGGCTTCGAGGACGGCGTGGACGTCGACATCGGGAAGTTCGAGGATATCATCGGGCGGCACTGGAAGGCGCCGAAGGAAGGCCTGGGATACGACGGCAGTCCGGTAGCGCACATGTGGCGGACGCTTCAATTGCCGAATACGCCGCTGTAGAAGGCAAGCGGTCTCGGGACTCGTTTGGGCGGCTGATGGATCTGCAGCGATCGAAGCCCTGCGCCGCCGATTTGACGACGGCGGGTAGCGCTCCCTTTTAGCGGATCTCTACGTACCGCGCGAGCCGTTCCACCTCGTCGTCATCGACGTACTTGGCCATCTCGCGCCGGAACTGAGCCATGCTGGTGTAGGGTCGGTACTCCTCGAACTCGTGTCGCATGCGAGGACCCACGCCAGGCACGGTCAGAATCGCCTCTTCGGAAGCCGCGTTCAGGTCGAGGCGCACGTAGACGTACTGCTCGAGCCGCGCCAGCTCATCGTCGTCCACGTACTTGCCGATCTCGCGGTGGAACTGCGCGAGTGCGACGTACGGGGCGTACTCCTCGAACTCGTGGTTCATGCGTGCGCCGACGCCGGGAATCAGGAGGATCTCCTCTTCGGTCACGTCATTGAGGTCGATGGGAATCCACAGTGCGCCGTAGACTCCGTCCCAGCCGCCCTCAGCCACGTGTTCCTTCACAATCGCGTGGAATTCGAGCATGGAGAGGAAGGGACGGCCTTCCACGATTTCCTCGGCGACAGCGGCGCTCAAGCCGGGAACAGCGGCCAGCTCAGCGGCGCTCGCGAGGTTGGGGTTCAGGAGGCCCATGTTCTCGCCGACCTGCGCGGCAGCTGGGGCTGTGATCAGTGCTAGTCCCACCAACCAGGTGGCGAGGGTCCTTGATAGGTGACGCATTTTCATTTCTCCGATTCTTGTTCTCGATGGGCATCCGTCCCTGTCGAGCCGAGCGCGGGGTGCCGGAAACAAACTAACAAACCCAACAGTCCGAGCTGAGCCATGGCCCCTGGGGCGAGCGCCGGAATGGCCCCCTTGAGGGTCTCCACGATCAGCTCTGTTCCAGCCATTGTCGGCCGAAACTCCAACTCGAATTCGACGTTCGACTTCACGTGCAGGTAGAGCCCGACGGCAGAGGCGATCAGGTACGTGGCCATCACGCCGCGGAGGCCGGACACGGTCTTCTTGGACGGCCGAAAGCGGACCAGCGCGGCGAGCAGAAAGCCCAAGGCCAGAAGCGATAGTGGTGCCCACTGCCAGGGGTCCTCGTAGTGCTCCAGGAGGACCAGCTCGACACCCATACCCAGAGTCCCGAACAGGAGCAGGTAGAGCGCGAGGCGGCGCCATCGCTCCGTCATCGCACCACAACGGACGTCTCCGCCACGCTGATTGCGGAGACGGACGCCATGGACTCGTAGTACCGGACGAAGCGCTCGGTCTCAAACGCATCGTAGCCCGCGAGGTTCTGCGCCCAGCGGTACGCGATGGGCTGGAAGCGGAGCGCGACCCGGGCCGTGAACGGACCCCTGCGGCTTCCTACATCCACCGAGTAGCGGATTCGGTCTCCTCCCGCAGAAAAGTCCGCATCGGCAGCGGCCGGACCGATCACGCGCACTCTCGGGTCGGCACGCCCGCGATCGAACCCTGCGGGAAGCAGTCGGTTGTCCTTGGTCCAGCGCTCCGCGGACATCAGGCCGGTGGTAACCTGGCCCGATCCGTCGACCATGACTGCCTCATAGACCTGAACCTGGTCGGGCCGCGTGATCACACGGTAGTGGGGCTCGAACCGACGGGGGTCCTCGTCGTGATCGTTGCCGGCGATGCTGCCGTCAGGAGAGAAGGCACCAGACTCGAAGACCACCGCCCCGGCGGCGTCCTCGATGGTCACGTGTAGCCATGCGCGTCGGGACGGATAGGCCGTGGGGAACTTGTGTCCCGCCAGGTTACGCACATCGACTTCGAGCTCCAGAACCCCGCCGTCGAGTCGAGCGTTGGCGACGGATACCGTGGCGGTCTCTTCCTTCAGGTGGCGCTCGGTCCGCTCTACGGCGAGCGCCATCTCCTGCGGCAGGGCCACGACGCCGAGCTCGGCACGGTAGCGGTTCAGCATGCGCAGCATGAAGAAGTTCCCGCCGCGGAAGACATGCCGTGAGACGTTGGGTCGTGAGCGCCCCAGCACTGCGGTGACCGGAACGTCCTCCGCCACCTCCGGCATGTGGCAGTCCTGACAGCTCTGGTCCCCCTCGAACGAACTCGCCTGCCACTCGAGGTACGGTGCCTGCTCGGCGAATTCGGCGCCCTCACTCCCGTCGGGCTGGATCGCGTGTGTGAAGAGCGTGTGACACGTGGCGCACAACTCCGATGACTGCACATGTGTGCCCTCAGTCGGCCGGAATCCGGTCGCCGAGTGCATGATGCCGACACCGCCCGTGTCGGGCTCGAAGGGGCCGTACACCGTGCGGCCCTCTGGCGGGGTCTCGGTAGCGATCTCGAACCCGGCGCTGAAGCTCGATTCGGTCCCGAGGCCAGTCGGCGTGATCTGATGGCAGAGCGCGCACCCGACGCCGTCGGCGGCCATGGCCGCCTCTCCTTCGGGGTCTGCGCCCACCGGCAGGTGATCGAAGACCGATCCACTCCTCCCGTCTGCCAGCGCGCTCGCACGAGCCATCGGCATGTGGCAGCTGCTGCATTTGTCCTCGATCGCGTCTGCCGCATCGGGGTGATCGATCACCTCTCGGCGGACTGCCGCCTGCCAATACGGGTCCCTCGCGCTATTGGCCATCATTGAGGCTCGCCAGTCGAAACCGATCGAGACGTCCAAGCCGTCGGAGCTCGTCACGCCCTTGTGGCATGCCAGGCAGCGATCGGAGGTCCGAAATAGCTCCTCGCCGTCTGCAATCGCCTGCGGGGCTGGCTCGACGAGGGGTGCCGCGGCGCGCGGTCTGAATGGGCCTTCCGGGCGCGGCTGCGCTGGTGTCGTAACGATGAGGGCGGCGCCTACGCAGAAAGCGGCGGCCAACGAGGGCCCGTTCACCTAGCTCACCATCCTTCGAAGAACCCGCCGTCGAACCAGTCCAGCAATACATACGCCAGCAGACGGACCGAACGTCCGGTCGCATGCGTCGCCGGCACCAGCAGGCCGATGCTCGCCAGCACGTGCTGGCGCGTGTTGAGCGAGAACTGCACCTGCGGCACCACGTCGAGCAGCATCTCGGAGCCGCTGGCAAAATCCCGCTTCGCCGCGAGCTCGATCATGGGCGTCCAACTGCGGCCCCACGGCCCCTGAGAGAAGCCGCGGCCGAGAACGAGGCGGCCGAAGAGCTCGTCATCTTCGGAGTCGTACAACGGGACTTCGACGCCGGCCTGAGCCTGGATGAATGCGTCCGAAGGCAGGATCTGCCCGAAAGATGCGAAGGCCTCGAGCGCTTTTCCGGGCTTGCCCAGCCCCTTGGCCTCGTCCCCGGTCGGCAGGATGATCTCGCCCCCCAAAGAGAAGATCGTGCCCGACTCGATGCTGTGATGCAGGGCGTGTTTCACGCCGAGCGTGACGTCGCCCAAGCCGCTACGCCACCGGTCCGAAGCGCCTGGCAGCTGACGCCATCCGAACGGGATCTTGATCTCGAGTTGGCTGCGGGAGCCGAACCGCCTCTCGTAGACGAACGCGCTCTCCACCTCGCCCTCGCCCTCCAGCGCCGTCCCCGCTTCGATGACCCATTCGTCCTCGGGGTACGCCTTCTCGGTGACCAGCGCGCGAGGGAGGTTGAGTTCTCCGCGCGGCCAGGAGGCGTCGGTGCAAAGCGTGCGTATGTACGCTATCACCCGCCCGAGTTGCGCCTCGGTCAGAGCTCCGCGGAAGGCGGGCATCATCTCGCTGAACCCACGAACGGGACCGCCCTCGTGGGCGACGGCGATCCAGTCGGCATCCGGCTCGCGTGCGGCGAAGTCGCAGTCGGTAAAGTCTGGGATCTCCTCCTCAAAGCCCAGGAGAGCCCGATCGAGCCCGCGTCCATCGGCCCCGTGACAGTTCGCGCACGATGCCTGATACAGGGCCTCGTTGCTCAACGTCCCGAGATCGTCTGGCAGCTGGGCACCCGCGTCGTCGTGCATCGCCAGTGAGGCGAGCAGGGCAGTGGCTAGCGACGTGTGAGTTAGGCGCATGTGGGGTCGGGAGGACGTGGACGGGGGCGCCCAAACTAGATTGGGCGGCATGGGCTGCCAAATGCTCGAACCCCAATCCTGCGTGAGTTGCCCGTGCAGCGGTTCGTCGACACGATGGCCGCCCTACCCGAACACCCCGCGCGCATGCTCGACTCAAACTCCGACGGTGCACTGGCGTCGATTCCGTATCGATGGGGGCTCGCGGGCGGGTGGATCGACCAACCGTTCATGTCGAGGCATGATCCGGAGCCCACGGCGGAGTTCATGGAGCGCTCCGGAATCGCAACGAGCACGCGCCGTGTGGCGAGTCAGCTCTGGCCCGACGGTATTCCGGACCGCGCACCTGGCGAGCTCGTTCGAGAGCTCTACGAGGCCGAGAATCGCAACCGATCGCAGCTGTCCGGGTCGCAGGACATGATCGGGTTGATCTACCCGGGTGTGTCACGGCTCGACTACGACGCCACCTACGAGGGCGGCGTCTTCCCCCGACACATCGAGACGTGCACGGACCCCGACGTCGCCGCGTGGCTCGAGCGGGTGATCAACATTCTGCCGATCGCTGCGCGGCCGGATGGATATGATCCGCTCGGCGACCAGCGTCTGGATCCGCTGTGGGTTCGACGCCTGGGTCAGACCGGGCAGGACTGTTTCTCGGCGATCCTGGCGGGTGACATCAGGGCACTCGGTGCAGCGATGGGAGAGACCACCCGGTGCTGGGACGCGCTTCTCCCCGACTCGTTCCGTCACCCTCTGCTCAGAGCCGACCTGCTGGACGTATGGGCTGAGTACGACTCGCTGTATGACGGAGCGGGCTACGCGTGCAGTGGAGGCGGGTACCTCTACGTGGTGTCCGAAGCGCCGGTGCCGGGCAGCTTTCGGGCGACAGTGCGGCTCACGACCCCTGAGATGGAGGCGGACTGGTGAGCGGCGGAGAAGCCCTGGTCCTCGTCGCGCTGGACGATCCACGATTCGTGGATGTCCGCTTCTTGGAGGAGTCCGCTCGGGTCGGCCCCGTCCACGTGCTGATGCATTCTGATGAGGCGGCTGCGGCCCAGAACGGGGCGCCTCCTACCTTCCCGCTCGAGGAGCGTCGCTACTTTGCCGAAGCCGTACGATACGTCGAACGCGTGACCACGCTCTACGACGCGTCTGCTCCGGATTCGCTCCCCGCGCACTACGCGGTGAGCCCGGGTACATGGGTCGTCCCAGCGTCGGCGGACACACCTGAGAAGCGACACTTCTGCGCACGGAGCGGCCTGGATTACATGGTGATCGCCGACCCGACCACCGCCGTGACCTCCGGCGTGCAGGTGGTGCCAAGAGTGGCCACACCGAGCCCCGCCAAGAGGGTGATCGCGACCGGGTGCTACGACTGGCTCCACTCCGGTCACATAAGATTCTTCGAGGAAGCCTCGGAGCTGGGTGACCTGTACGTGACCGTCGGCAACGACGTGAGCGTGAAGCGGTTCAAGGGCCCCGATCACCCGCTCCACTCGGAAGTGGAAAGACGGTACATGGTGAGCTCGATCCGATTCGTGACCGAAGCGCTCGTCTCGACTGGAGACGGGTGGATGGACGCGATACCGGAGATCGAGCGGCTCGAGCCCGCCATTTGGGTCGTGAACCAGGACGGCGATCGCGCCGAGAAGCGTGAGTACTGCGAGACACACGGAATCGAATTCCGGGTGTTGTCACGGCTCCCCAAACATGGACTTCCCGCTCGGCAGAGCACGAACCTGAGAGGGTTTTGACGTGACGGCTCATATCAGCGCGGGGAGGCCGAACGTTCTCGCCGAGGCCGCTTGCTTCGGCTCAGTGGTCCGATGTCGGTGTAGCAGTTCGCCATGAGCTCCGAACGATATCGCCCGAATGTCCTGGTCGCCGAGTATGTGTACCGCCATGAAGCTGAGTTTGCGGCCGGCTTTCTGACCGACGCGGGCATCCCTCATCGGTTACAGGCCGATGACGCTGGAGGAGCCGATATGGGTGCTACGATGGGCCGACCCGCGCGTATTTGGGTCCGAGCCGAGGATGCGCCGGAGGCTCGCGAGTTGCTCGAGGTCACACCGGAGGCGGCGGTGTCGGCACCGCCGGACGAAGAGGACGAAGCATCCGTTGTCGGGCTCTTCATCCGCTCAGCACCAGAGTCCTCAGGGCATATGCCGGGAGGCGTTCTGGCCCGCAGCGACGGGGCTTTATCCACGGTCGAGCGGATACAGTCAGCCCTGCTCGGCGTCGCGCTCGGGGGCGTCGGCGGAGCGGTTGCCAGCAGCGGCATGGCCTCTGCTGTCGCCTTGGCGGGAGTCACCCTGGCACTCGGCAGCGCTCTGATCTTCGTGGGCTGTGCGTTGACGGGAGGTGCCTTCGGTCCGTTCCGCCGACTACTGAGAGCACTGTCTGGATCGACTCCATGACCGGCGCCGAGATCGGGTCGCTGGTGGGCTGGGTCGTGGGAGGGGGCACAGGGCTGTCCAGGAGATCCAACTGCGTGAGGAGCAACAGGAAAATGAGGACGGGAATCCGGTTGGCCCTAGCGAGACGACCGAGGAGAGGCGTGAGGGGATTGGTTGAAGGTCGAGGCGGTGACTTCCAGATCGGCGTGGCCGAGAAGGTGGACGTCTAGAACGTGCGCGCGGTGACCTTCAACATCACGATCCCCAGTTTTCTGGTCACGAAGACCCTGGGTCCGCTCACGGAGGCCGCCGTGTACGGACGTCTGAGCGGCATTCGGTATGGTGACGTGCCCGAGCCGGATCTGCCCGGCGACGACTGGGTGCGGCTAGAGATCATGAAGGCCGGGATATGCGGCACGGATATCGGCAACTTCACGCTCAGGGCGAGTCCTGCTCTCGAGCCGTTCGGGTCCTTCCCCGCCGTGTTGGGCCACGAGATTCTTGCGCGGGTCCTTGAGGTTGGGCCTGCTGTCCGTGGTGTGGAGCCCGGGCAGAGGGTGGCGGTCGATCCCGTCGTGTCGTGCACCATGCGTGGCTTCGTCGGCGAGGCTGCGTGCGGGTCATGCAGCGCAGGATGGCATAGCACCTGCGAGCGGGCCGGTGACGAGGGCGAGCTCGAGGTCGGGGGTGCGCCGTTGCTTCGCGGCACCACCGTTGGCTACCACGCCTCCCTGCCGGGCGGCTGGTCCGAGCGGATGATCGCGCACCAGAGCCAGCTCTTTGCCATCGACGATGCCATGAGTGATCGCACAGCGGCCCTGATCGAACCGCTGGCGGTAGGGATGCACGCCGCGCTCGGTTCGCGGCCGTTCGACGCCAGTCCTGTTTTGGTAATCGGGAGCGGGCCCATCGCGCTCGGCACGATCTGGGCGCTCCGCGCGGCTGGGTACGAGGGCGAGCTGGTAGCGCAGATCAAGCGGGGCCATGAGGCGGACATCGCCCGCAGCTTCGGGGCGACGTCAGTCGTGTCGCCTGGCGATGAAGCCAGAGATGCTCTCATCGACACCGGTGCGCAGGCGTATATGCCCATCGTCGGCGAGGAGGTGTACGCCGGCGGCGGCTTCCCCCTCATTTACGACTGCGTTGGGAGCGGACAGACCATCTCCCAAGCGCTGCGCTATACGGCGCCGCGTGGCCGGGTCGTGATGCTCGGCTGCGCCGCAGAGATCAAGAAGCTGGATCTCACCTTCGTGTGGGCTCGCGAGCTCGAGTTCAAGGGCTTCCTGTGCTACGGCATGGAAGACTGGCGGGGCACGCGACAGCACACGTTCCAGATCACCCACGACATGCTACTCGAGACTGGCGCTCCGGTGGATCAGATGGTCACGCACGTCTACCCGCTGGATCAATACCGCAACGCGCTTTCAACAGCCGCGAACCGCCGTAAGACCGGATCCATCAAGGTGTTGCTGGACCCCTCTGAGCGGTGAGGTGAGCACCCCTCGGGTCGTCGTCGTCGGCGGTGGAGTCATCGGCGTGAGCTGCGCCTATTTTCTCGCCAAAAGGGGCATCGAGGTCCAGCTCTTCGAGCGGGACAGGATCGCAGCGGGTGCCTCGCGTGGGAACGGGGGCGTCGTGTCGGCTGGGCACCCCCCGTTCAACCGACCGGGGCGCATGCGCCAACTCATGGCGTCGGTCCTCGACTCGACCAGCCCCGCGTACGTGCCTCCGCGATGGAGTCCGTCGCTGTGGAAATGGCTCCGAGAATTCGCGGACCGTTGCACCGAGGAGCACGTCGAGGCCTGCATGAGGGTGATGGCGCCACTCGGCAAGGACGCACTGGCTCTCTTCGATGCGCTCATGAGCGAAGAGGGCTTCGACTGCGGGTACAGCCCGAAGGGATACTTCGAGGTGTGCACGACCGATGCCGGCATCCAGAGGGGGAAGGATGAGGCCTCGATCCTCGAGCGCTTCGGATACCATCCCGAGCGGGCCACCGGCGAGGAGCTGCGGCGAGAAGAGCCTGCTTTTGGCCCCAAGCTCTTGGGTGGCATCTACTATCCTGAGGCCCGGACGCTCGATCCGATCCGCTTCGTGAGCGCCCTTTCCAAGAGGGCTGTCGAGCTCGGGGTCGATATTCGTGAGGGCGTGGGCGTATCCGGAGTCTCGATCGTATCGGGGCGTGTAGCGGGAGTACGCACGCTCGAAGGTGAGGTCGTCGGCGCCGATGCGGTCGTCCTGGCCACTGGGCCGTTCAGCGCACGACTCGCCCGCAAAGCCGGGGCAAGAGTGCCTGTGCAGCCCGGCAAGGGATACCACCGGGACTACGCGGTCGGGCCGGGCGGTGCTCCCCCGATCGGGGCGTCGTGTGTCCTCAGCGAGGCTGCCGTCTTCTGTGTTCCCATGGAAGGCCGAGTGCGCTTCGCAGGGACGATGGAGTTCGCGGGTGTCGACCGGAAGCTGCGCCCCCTTCGACTCGAGCAGCTCACACTCGCTGGTCGGACATGCTTCCCCGAGCTCGGCTACGGAAAGCCCACGTCTGAGTGGTGTGGCCTGCGTCCCATGTCTGTGGATGGCCTCCCCATCATCGGACCCCTCGGCGGTGTCGAGGGGCTGACCGTGGCTACCGGACACGGCATGCTGGGCCTTACGCTTGGTCCGGTTACGGGCGAAATGGTTGCACGCCACATATCCGGTGAGGGCGATTCACGGCTGGCTGCATTTTCGCCGAATCGGTTCCATTGACGGCGAGCCGCCTGCCGGATCAGGCGTTTGCCGCCCGGCGTAGGATTCTAGTAGCGTCTTATGACGAACTCGCCTCGCGTCGGGAGAAACACATGTACCGTATTCCAGCCGCTTTTCTGTGTTGCCTCACATTGGCCGGTTGTGGCACGTCGATGCAGCGGCCGGCCTCCGGCGACACGACACCGACCCAGTTGGTCGAGGCCGTGCAGGATGAGATGGCGGTGGCGGTGGAGACGGCGCGCATCAACGCCTGGTTCGATGAGCGATATGAAGAGCAGGTCGCCTTCAGCCCCATTCAGCAGACGATCCTCGGTCGCAAGACAGACAATGACAAGATCGACGACGTGTCGATCGAGGCGCAGGACAGGCAACTCGCCTGGCAACGTGCGAGCGTTGCGGAAATGCGCTCCACGTTCGACTACGACTTGCTGACACCGGAGGCCCAGACGTCGTATGACGTCTGGGCATATCAGCTGGAGCAGGCCGAGGCGGCCCTGCCGTTCCGCCTGAACGCCTACGTCTTCGACCAGATGTCCGCGATCCACACGTTCTTCCCTCAGCTTCTCATCGCGTTTCATGTGGTCGACGATGGCTCTGATATGGACGCCTACATCGCCCGCATCGGCGAGTCTGGGCGGGCGATCCGTCAGCTGATCGAGCTGTCCAGGCTGGGTGCCGAGAACGGCGTCCGTCCGCCCCGCTTCGCCTTCGACTTCGTGATCGACGAAGCGACCAAGATCATCAGCGACGCGCCCTTCGACGACAGTGGCGAGGACAGCGCCCTGTGGGCCGATGCACAAGCGAAGATCGCAGGGCTTCGGGACTCCGGGGACATCGACCAGACGCGGGCGACCGCAATGCTTGCCGCGGCCCGATCGGCCTTGGTCGGGCCGTTCCAGGCGGCCTACGAGGAGCTGATCGCCTGGCAGGAAGAGGACAAGGTCAACGCGCCTGAGGAGACCAGGGGGGTCGACGCCCTGCCGAATGGCGCGGCGTACTACGAGGAGCGTCTCGCCAATCAGACCACCACCGAGCTCACCGCGGACGAGATCCACGACATCGGACTCTCAGAGGTAGCTCGCCTCCGCTCGGAGCTGCTCGCGATCAAGGACGAGGTCGGGTTCACGGGTGATCTGCCCTCCTTCTTCGCCGAGTTGCGCGATAACAAGGACGACCGGCGCTACTACTACCCTGACACGGACGAGGGGCGTCAGGCCTACATCGACGATGCCACGGCGGCGATCGACAAGATCAAGGCCGAGCTGCCGAACTACTTCGGGATACTTCCGAAGGCGGGACTCGAGGTGCGCCGGGTCGAGGCGTTCCGCGAACAGCCGGGTGCCGCGCAGCACTACTTCCCCGGAACGCCCGATGGCTCGCGCGCGGGCGTCTACTATGCGCATCTCTCGGACATGGACGCCATGCCGAAGCGCGAGTTGGAGGTGATAGCCTACCACGAGGGTCTGCCGGGCCATCACATGCAGATCTCCATCGCGCAGGAGTTGACCAGCGTTCCGACGTTCCGAACCCAGGCCGGATTCACGGCCTATTCCGAGGGCTGGGGCCTCTACTCGGAATGGCTGGCCGTGGAGATGCAGGACACCTATCAGGACCCCTATTCCCGCTTCGGTCGCCTCGGGTCCGAGATCTGGCGAGCCATCCGACTGGTCGTGGACACGGGGCTGCACTCCAAGGGATGGTCTGAGGAGGAAGCCGTCCAATACTTCCTCGCGAATTCCGCGGTCACCGAAGGACAAGCGCGCTCCGAGATCCGTCGCTACATGGTGCTCCCGGGGCAGGCGACCAGCTACAAGATCGGCATGCTCAAGATCCAGGAACTGCGCCGTAAGGCGGAGGCAGCCCTGGGGGACGCCTTCGATATCCGTGCCTTTCACGACACGGTACTGGGCGGGGGCGCGCTACCTCTTACGGTTCTCGAGAGTCGCGTCGATCGCTGGATCGCGTCGGTGCGAAGGTTGGTCTCCTAGGGAGTTGCGAGCTTGCGCTGGGAGCGTTCTCTTCTGCGCGTACGCACTAGCGCACAGGCTGCGCGCCATCGACAAACACCCTGTGGGCAGGTACAGTTCCGCCCTTCACGAACCAGAATGAGAGGTGTCATACATGAGCGTCGAATGGACTCTCCGCGGAAAAGAGTACGCGAACTGCAACTGCAACTACGGGTGCCCCTGTCAGTTCAACTCGCCCACGACCCACGGCAATTGCGAGGGTGTGGTCACCGGTCATGTGGACGAGGGCAACTTCGGTGACGTCCGGCTGGATGGACTCGATTGGGCGATGCTGTTCTGGTGGCCTGGTGAGATCGCGGCGGGCAATGGGCGACTGCAGGTCGTCATCGACGAAAGCGCGGACGATGCCCAACGCGACGGACTGGGCCAGATCCTACGCGGTGAGCACACTGCTCCCGGTGCGACGCACTTCTTCGTGTACAACGCCATGGCATCGGAAGTGCTCGATACGCTGTACGCGCCCGTCGATCTCGAGATCGATGTCGACGCGAGAACGGCGCACCTTAGCGTGGCAGGGGTCGTCGAGTCGACGGGCTCACCGATCATCAATCCGCACAGCGGCGAGCCGCATTCCGCCCAGATCCGCCTCGCGAACGGGTTCGAGTACACGGTCGCCGAGATGGGCTCCGGTTCATCGAAGCTTACAGGCGGGATCGAGTTGGAGCTGACCGACAGCTACGGGCAGTTCAACATCCTGCACATGAACCAGGACGGCGTGATCCGATAGGGCGCCACGAATACCACGGGCATCTCCTCTCGTGATGAGCCGTGCTGAAGGAGTGGCCGCGAGGTATCTGCGGAGGCGTGACCTGATCGTGGTCTTCGCTGCGCTCGGTGGCGCCACGGCGCTGGCGTGGATCTATCTGATACGCGCCTCGGCCATGATGGCGGATCCGGCGATGTCGATGGAGGTGGTACGCATTCGGGCGTGGGAGAGCTGGGACTTCCTGCTCGTCTTCCTGATGTGGACGATCATGATGGTCGGCATGATGGTGCCCAGCGCAGCACCCACGACCATGGTGTACGCGGCGGTGGCCCGTAAGGCTAGACGGCAGGGGACGGTGGTCGCGCCAGTGGCGGTCTTCGTCTCCGGATACATCGCGTCATGGACGCTGTTCAGCGTCTTTGCCACGACCGCGCAGTGGGCCCTCGATCGAGCCGCCCTGCTGTCGCCGATGATGGTGACGACAAGCCCTGTAGTCGGAGCCGGCCTCCTGGTCGCGGCGGGAGTGTATCAGGTGACCCCGATCAAGCTCGCTTGCCTCGAGCACTGTCAGTCGCCAGCCCACTTCATCTCGGGGCACTGGCGTCCCGGAACCGGCGGGGCGTTCCGGATGGGGCTGGATCACGGAATTTTCTGCGTAGGATGCTGTTGGGTGCTGATGGGGCTGCTCTTCCTGGGCGGCGTGATGAACCTCCTGTGGATTGCCGCGATCGCCATCTTCGTGTTCGCCGAAAAGATGGTACCGATCCGGCACGCGCAGTCCGCGAGTCGAGTCACCGGTGCCGCGATGATCCTGGTTGGCGCGGCACTGCTCGTGCGGTGGACCGTGGCGGCAGGCTAGACTCCACACTATGACAGATCAAACATCGTCTCGATGGATGCAGTTCACCTGGGACGCAGTGCTTCTCGGGGTCGCTCTGGCGCTCGCGTTCGTGATTCCGCTCAAGGTGGCCTCCGATCCGTCACAGCAGGCCTTGTCGTTGGTCTGGGAGGGCGCAGTCACGCTGCTCTTTTCTCTCGACGTCTTGATCCGATGGAGGCGGAAAAGAGGCCCCGCCCTGGGATGGACCGCGGTCGACGTGCTGGCGGCGCTACCCCTAGGGCCCGCCCTGGGGTTGCCCGCAATGGGCCTGCTACGCTTGCTCAACGTGATGCGGGTAGTCCCCAAGATCGCAGCGCTCCAGCGCAGGGTTTCCGTGCACCCAGCGATCCTCCGCATGTGCATCTTCATCTTCGGGCTGACGATTTCGGCGCATTGGCTGGCTTGCGTATGGGTATGGCTGGACGGCCCCGGGCTCGCCGAGGACGCGGCGGGGCCCTATCTGGGCGCGCTCTACTGGTGCATCACGACGCTCACAGCTGTGGGCTATGGGGACGTGACCCCCGTGACGCGCCCCCAGGTCATCTACTCGATGTTCGTCATGCTCCTCGGGGTCGGCCTGTACGGCTTCGTCATCGGAAACCTCGCGACGTTGATCACTCGTCTGGACATGGCCAAGGCAGAACATGCGGCGCAGCTCGAGCAGCTCACCGGCTTCATGCGGTATCGCCGTGTTCCGTTAAGGCTGCAACAGCAGATCCATGACTACTTCCGGTACTTGTGGGAGAACCGGAAGGGCTACGACGAGGCCACGGTCCTCGGAGGCCTCCCCCCGACCCTGCGGCGAGAGCTGTCGCTGGTCCTGAAGGGCGATCTGATCGACAAGGTATCGTTCCTAAAAGGCGCGTCTCGCGAATTCGTCCACGATCTATCGACAAGGCTCCAGGCCGTTGTCTTCATGCCGGGTGATGTGATTGTCCGACATGGCGATTACGGACGCCACGTCTATTTCATCAGCAGCGGTGAGGTAGAGGTGCTGAAGCAGGACGGCACGCCCATCCGAAACCTCACGGAGGGCGACTTCTTCGGTGAGCTCGCTCTACTTCGGAATGAGACGCGCACGACCACGGTTCGTGCGGTTGGATATTGCGACGTGTACACGCTCGACCGGTCGGACTTCACCCAGATCCTCGCCGACTACCCAGACTTCGCCGAGCACATCGAGGAGGTTGTTGAAGAGCGTAGGAAGGCGTTGGACGGGGGGGCGGACTCCGACGACTAGGACCGACGCCATCGTGAACCCGTCTCAGAGCGATTTCAGCGAACGTCTATCACCAGTCGCTGTGGAGATCTCATCTGCAAGACCCGCAGTTCGTCACCGGCCACCAGACCGGCGACCCACGTCACGGTCTGATCCACGGTGCACGTGACGCCCGCCTCCTGGATCCGCTCGTGGTCGTACATCTCGGTCCCGATCGGAAGTGTCGTGCGGCCCCGCTCCTCGACCCGTGCAGGCTTGAAGAGCACCACCAAGAGGCGAGTCCCCTCGAGGTCGGGAATCTGCTCGGCCACAGCCACGGTGCTGTCTTCGGCGCTACCGGACGATCCACATGTGACTGCTGACCCCGAGTCGACCAAGCGAATGTCGTAACCTGCTGCGGGAGCATCTGAGCTGAACGTGAACTGCGCCCGATCGAAGCCTTCATGGCTCGAGAGCTCCACCGCCTCGATCATGGACCGAGGGGCCACCGGATTGGCTTGTCTGCTGACGACGTTCGTCGTCCAAGGGATCTCGACGTCGAGATCGCTCATCTCCAGTCCGAAGAGGTCGTCCTCGGTGAGCGGTACCCGCTCGACCTGGGCGATTGGCTCCTCGACCACGGGCGGCTCGGTATTCTCAGCCTCACCACCGCAAGCGGCCAGTGTGAACGAGGCGAGCGTCAGGATGCCTAGGCGCGGTAGCGTCATTGGAAAGACCATCGGGCTGGATGCATCGGCGCTTGAATGTCAGCAGACTTTGGCTACACATCACTAGAGATCCAGCGGGATCACCTCGGGGTGGACCTTGTCGTTGGGGCGGTCACCGTCGACCCCGATCCCTTCCAGCGTGAGAAGCGCGACCTTCGCCTTGAGGCCCCCTGCAAAGCCCGTGAGTCGTCCGTCTGCGCCGACGACACGGTGGCAGGGAATCACGATCGGAAGGGGGTTCGCGCCGACGGCCTGTCCGACGGTGCGGGCCATATCAGGCTTGCCGATGTCCCTGGCGACCTGCCCGTACGAGGCCACGTGCCCGTACTCGATGGCCATGAGACGATCATACACGTCGCGCTGGAAGCCGGTGGTCGCCCCCGCAAAGTCGAGATCCAAGTCGAAGCTGGTCAGCTTCTTGTCGAAGTAGGCCTCGAGTTGGTCCACGGCGGCCCGCAACATCGGTGGCCATTCCTCCGGCGGATCGGTGTGATGCTCGCGGGGGAGGGGCCCGAACTCGATCCTGCGCACGCCCGTCGGGGACGCCCAAACGGTGATGGGTCCCGCCCGCGTGCCGGGCAGGTGAGCCGAGTGGACACTACGAGGTGTCAGTCTGTCGTCTCCTCGGCGTGCTTCTTCATGGCTTCCTGGAGTGCGTCGAAGCCGATGAGCGCGCACTTGATGCGGACCGGGAATTTGCTCACGCCCTGCAGCGCTCTAAGCTGACCGAGCGCCTTGTCCTTGGCTGCGTCCTCGTCGCCGTGCATGAGCTCGGTGAATCGTTGGGCAAGTGCGTGGGCATCATCCAGCGATCGGCCCTGAAGCATCGTCGTCATCATGCTGATCGCGGCCTGCGATATCGAGCAGCCCTGTCCGACGAATTTCGCTTCCGCGATCTGGTCGTCCTCGATGCGGAGCTGAAGCCTGATCTCGTCGCCACACACGGGGTTGGCCATGTGGATCTCGACCGTCTTGTCGTCCAACTCACCCTTGTTCCTCGGACTCCGGTAGTGCTCGAGGATCAACTGTTGGTACAGGGAGCTGAGTTGTGGCGTGTCCATCAGGCGAAGATCTCCCGCACTTTTCCGAGGCCCTCCACGAGCGCGTCGATGTCGTCTCGTGTGTTATACAGATAAATGGATGCGCGGGCCGTCGCCGCAATGCCGTAGTGTTTCATGACCAACTGAGCACAGTGGTGACCGGCGCGCACCGCGATGCCCTCGGAATCCAGGATCGTCGAGATATCGTGCGGGTGTGCGTCGCCCAGTGTGAACGAGACGACCGCCGAGTGCTCGTCGAGCGACTCGGGTCCGTAGATGCGAATGCCGTCGATCGCACCCACTCGCTGCATCGCATACTCCATGATGTCGCGCTCGTGCTCCACTATGGCGTCCATGCCCACATCGGCCAGGAAGTCGACCGCTGCACCCATGCCGATCGCGCCGGCGATGTTCGGCGTACCGGCCTCGAACTTGTGGGGCACCTCGGCCCACGTGCTTTCCTGACGGTCGACGAAGTGGATCATCTCCCCTCCGCCCTGATACGGTCCCATGGACTCGAGCAGGTCCTTGCGAGCCCATAGCGCACCGATGCCGGTCGGGCCGCACATCTTGTGGCCGCTGAACGCGTAGCAATCCACACCTAGATCCTGGACGTCGATCTTGGTGTGCACCGCGCCCTGCGCGCCGTCGACCATCACGAGCGCGCCGACATCATGCGCGGCTGATGCGATCTCCTTGACCGGGTTCACGGTCCCGAGCGCGTTCGAGACGTGGCTGATCGCCACGACCTTGGTTCGGGCGGTAATGAGCGAGTCGATGTCATCGAGGATCCAGCGGCCCTGGTCGTCGATCTCGATGTACTTCAGAGTGGCTCCGGTCCGCATGGCCAGGAGCTGCCAGGGGATGATGTTGGAGTGGTGCTCGAGCACCGAGATGAGGATCTCGTCGCCCTCACCCACGTTGTCCGAACCCCAGGCCGTGGCGATGAGATTGATCGCCTCGGTGGTGCCACTCGTCCACACGATCTCGGCCGGCTCCGCGGCCCCGACCCACGCAGCCACCTTCCCGCGTGCGTCCTCATAGGCGACCGTCGCTCGCCGAGACAGTTCGTGGATACCACGGTGGACGTTGGCGTTGTCCTGCTCGTAGTACGCCTTGAGCGCGGCAATAACGGCTCTCGGCTTCTGCGAAGTGGCCGCGTTGTCCAGATAGATCAGCGGTTTCCCGTTGACCAGCTGGTCGAGCGTGGGGAATTCTCGCCGAATCTCGATCGGGTCGAGCCGGGAAGTGGTCATCGTGCGGTCAGCCTAAATCGATGTAGATCTCGTCGTCCCGGATCTCGACCGGGAAGGATGTCACTGGGCGGACGGCCGGGAGCGCCTTGTTGAGGCCCGTAGCGCACTCGAAGCGTGCTCCGTGGTAGATGCACACCACGTCCCCGCCCTCCAACTCGCCGTCCGACAGCGGAAACTCCTCGTGGGAGCACTCGTCCTCGAGCGCGTAGATGTCGCCGTCAACGTTGGCGAGAACGACCGGCGTGCCGTTGGCCATCACGCCCTTCAGCGTGCCAACTGGGCAATCGGCAGATGCTGCTACCCGCGTCCAGCTAGCCATGAGTGCTTCTGGGCGCGGTGAGCGCCGATGTCCCCTGCGAGGAGCCCACCGTGCCGATACGCCTTGTAGATGTGGGGTCCGCGCTACCCATGCTGGGCGAGCTTCTCTTCTATGACACGCGTCACCTTTTGGACCACCCCACCCAAGGGTAGCCGGGTCAGGACCTCGCCCAGGAATCCCAACACTACCAGCCTCTCGGCCTCAACACGGTTTAGGCCTCGGCTCATTAGGTAGAACTTGGCCTCGGCGTCGAGCTGACCGATCGTGGCGCCGTGCGAGCACTTCACGTCGTCGGCTTCGATTTCGAGGTTGGGCAGGGAGTCGGCTCTGGCATCACCGGACAGCAGCAGGTTGCGATTCGTCTGATAGGCGTCGGTCTGCTGCGCCCCCTTGTGGACCCGAATGATGCCGCGGAACACCGATCTGCTACCGCCGTCGAGTGCGCCCTTGTAGAGCAGGTCACTCGCGGTATGCGGCGCGAGATGGTCCTGACTGGTGTTGAAGTCGAAGTGCTGATCGCCGTCGCCGAAGTAGAGCCCCAGCATGTCGGAGTTCGCGCCGGGCCCGAGGAGTCGAGCGTTCAGGTCCACACGTGTAACCGTTCCTCCGAGCGCGACGTTGAGCGTATCGAGCTTTGCGTCGCGCTGGGCCAGCGTCCTCTGCACGGATTGGTAGAAGGCCCCGCGTCCAAGCCGCTGCACGGCCACGTACTGGACCTGGGCGCCGTCCCGGGCGAAGACCTCCACGGCTGTGGACGCGAACGACGGACGCTCGAAGTCATCGGACACGACCTCGTCGACGTACGACACCTGGCTTGCGGGCTCTGCAACGATCAGGACGCGACTGAAGTAGGCGGTACCCGACTCACTGAGCCACCGCGTGACTCGCACGGGCAGATCGAGTCGCACGCCGGAGGGGACGTACAGGAAGATCCCGTCGTTCCACAGCGCCGCATTGAGGGCGGCGAACTTGCCCTCCTCCGCAGGCACAGCCTCGGTCGCGAGGTGCCGATCGACCAACTCACCGTGCTGCTCGACCGCCTCGTGAAGCGACATGAGGATGACGCCCTTGGCCGCCATCTCGGCGTCGAGGTCCGCGTGCACCACGTGCCCGTCGATCACGACGACGTGCCCCGATGCCTCTCGATCCTCTTCCATCGTGGCGCGGAGGCGCTGCGGCCACGCGTCAGGATCGTCCGGCGCGGTGTCGGCCTGCGACAGCGTCATTACATCGAGGTCGAGCTTCTTTCGGAGGTTGAGGTATCGCCACTCCTCGAGTTTCCGAGTGGGCATCGGAGTCTGTTCGTAGACGCTCCAGGCGTGTTCTCGCCGCTCACGCAGCCAGTCCGGCTCGCCTTGGGAGAGTCGGTCGACAGCCGATGAGCTGAGGGCTTCGGTCACGCCTTCTAGGACGGCGGTGTCAGACATTTAGTCGCTTACAGTAGGGTTGGACCCGTTGAAATCAGCGCAGGACGTCGTTGGGCTCCGCGTCGTGACCTGCGAAGTAGCGACTGCTACTCCTCGGTCCCGATGCTCGCCCGCCTACTCCTGCATCCGATTTGAACGGCTGACAGGTCACCCGACCGAGCCCTCCATTTCTAGCTCGATGAGTCGGTTCAGCTCCACCGCGTATTCGAGCGGCAGCTGTTTGGCGATCGGCTCGATGAACCCGCGCACGATCATCGCCATGGCTTCGGCCTCGGAGATTCCGCGGCTCGTCAGGTAGAAAAGCTGCTCCTCTCCGATCTTCGAGACTGAGGCCTCGTGTCCGATGCTGGCATCGTTCTCTTCGATCTCGATGTACGGATACGTGTCCGTGCGCGATGTGTCGTTGATGAGCAGCGCGTCGCATTCGACGTTCGAGCGAGCGTGGTGCGCACCCTCGTGGACCTTGCACAGGCCTCGGTATGTGGAGCGGCCAGTGCCCTTCGAGATCGACTTGGAGACGATCGATGACGTGGTGTAGGGCGCGACGTGAACGACCTTGCCGCCGGTGTCCTGATGCTGCCCGTCACCTGAGTAGGCGATCGACAGGATCTCGCCGTGTGCGCCCTCTCCGACCAGGTAGCACGACGGGTATTTCATCGTGAGCTTCGAGCCCAGATTACCGTCGAGCCACTCCATGTTCGCGTTCTCGTGCACGATCGCTCGTTGGGTGACGAGGTTGTACATGTTGTTCGACCAATTCTGGATCGTGGTGTAACGGAAGCGAGCGTTCTTCTTCACCACGATCTCGATGACGCCCGAGTGGAACGACTCGGTCGTGTATACCGGCGCCGTGCACCCCTCGATGTAATGAGCGCTCGCGCCCTCGTCGATGATGATCAGCGTGCGCTCGAACTGACCCATGCGCTCCTGATTCACGCGGAAATAAGCCTGAAGCGGCGTGTCGAGCGCGACGCCCTTCGGGATATATACGAACGACCCGCCCGACCACACGGCCGAGTTCATCGCGGAGAATTTGTTGTCGTGTGTGGGGATGATCGTGCCGAAGTGCTCGCGAAACAGCTCTGGATGGTTCTTCAGGCCGTCCTCGATCGAATCGAAGATGACGCCCTGCTTCGCCCACTCTTCGCGCAGCGAGTGGTACACCATCTCGGACTCGTACTGCGCCCCGACCCCAGCGAGAGCCTTACGTTCGGCCTCGGGAATCCCGAGCTTCTCGAACGTGTCCTTGATCTCTTCCGGGACGTCGTCCCACGAGCGCTCCATTTGGTCTTGAGGCCGCACGTAGAAGTAGATCTCATCGAGCACGTCGTTGAGACTCGACAGGTCGCCGCCCCAGGTAGGCATCGGCTTCGAGTTGTAGATATCGAGCGCCTTGAGCCGGAAATCGAGCATCCACTCGGGCTCATCCTTATGCGCCGAGATCTGCCGGACCACCTCTTCGGACAGGCCTTTCTGCGCACGAAATACCGGCTCTGTCTTGCTGATGAAGTCGTACTTGTACTCGTCCAGGTTGAGGTCCTGGATGGTCTCATTCTGCGGCATTTAATGTCTCCGTCGGTTCAGTCGCTCGGCGTGCCGGTGCCGTTCTGGGAGGGAGCGGCTGATGCAGCCTGCCAGCTCTTATAGCCATCTGCCTCGAGCGCGAGCGCGATCTCGGGGCCGCCCGACTCAACCAGCCTTCCATCGACCATCACGTGGACGTAGTCGGGCTTGATGTAGTCAAGCAGGCGCTGATAGTGCGTGATGAGAAGAATCGACATGTCGGGATCCTCCTCGGTCAATGTGTTCACACCGTTCGCCACCACCTTGAGCGCATCGATGTCGAGGCCCGAGTCGGTCTCGTCCAGGATGGCCAGGCTCGGCTTCAGTACGGCCATCTGCAGGATCTCATTCCGCTTCTTCTCGCCGCCGCTGAAGCCGGCGTTCACATGACGCTCGGCGAACGACACGTCCATCTCGAGCAGCTCCATGCGCTCGGTCAGCATGTCGGAGTAGTCGAAGATGTCGAGCTCTTCACCGTCACCCAGGTGAGCCTGGAGTGCGGTGCGTAGGAAGTTGGCGATCGAGACCCCCGGGATCTCTGCCGGATACTGAAACGCCAGGAAGACACCGGCCCGCGAGCGCTCGTCCGGCTCGAGATCCAGGAGATCCGCGCCCTTGAATAGCACCCGACCGCCGGTGGCCTCGTATCCCGGATGCCCTGCCAGAAGCTTGGCCAGGGTACTCTTCCCCGAGCCGTTCGGGCCCATGATGGCATGGATTTCGCCCTTGCCGATCTCGAGGTCCAGCCCTTTCAGAATGGCCAGATCTTCCTGCGCGACCTTGGCTTCGAGGCCTTCAATCTTCAGAATAGGGGCGTCGCTCATCCATCCCTCAGACAATGAGAGCGGAGCCCGAGAGCTCCGCTTATCAAGAATGATTCTCTATTTCACCTTCCAGAAGCTAAAGATGGCAAAGGGGGGGGTCAAGTGCACCTAGAAGGCACTGAATCTCCGCATGATACGGGCGATTTCGCCGACTTGGGGGACCTCGGTGAGGACATGTGGCTCGTCCTCGGCGGAGGGGGCCTAAAGGGCCTTTCCCAGGTCGGTGTCTGGCGTGCGCTGACCGAAATCGGCATCCGTCCCGCGGGCATCGTCGGTACCAGCATCGGGGCGCTGATCGGCGCGATGGCGGCAAGCGGATCCAGCTGGCAGGAGATGCGCGACCATGCACTCTCCATGGAGAAGACCAACATCGCCCGGATCAATCGGCGTGTGGCCTGGATCAACGGGATCCGGCAGCAGAGCGTGTTCCAAGGGGACTCGCTCATTGAGTACTACGAGGGGCTGCTTCCAGCCGGAGGGTGGGACGCCATGGAGCTGCCCCTGCTGATCAACGCCGTAGACCTGGCAGATGGATCTACAGAGTGGTTCGGATCGGGCGCCAGGACGGACCTCTCGCTGGTCGACGCTGTCTACGCGTCTTCCGCGCTTCCCGTCTTCTATCCCCCGCTCGAGGTCGGCGATCACGCGTTCGTCGACGGTGGCACGTCACACCCTTTGGCACTGGAGCGCGCCGAGGTCGCGGGCGCGTCAGGCATCATCGGGGTCGATGTCGGGTCAGGTGAGACGGGCGACGTGGATAAGATCCTGAAGCAGGGGATGCTCGCCGTGCACGAGCGCATATTCGGCATCATGACGTATCGTCGACGCCAAGAGCTTCTCGCGACGTGGGATGGCCCTCCGCTCGTGTACATCCGGCCGAGGCTCGATGGCTACGCGACGTTCGACTTCAAGAGCATCGAGTACTTCCTCGATGAGGGATACCGCGCGGCGATGGAAGTATTCGGAGGCTGAATGGTGCTGGACGGCGCCCGTCCGTAGCCGTCCTCTTCAGGTCACCCATCCGCTCCGTCAACATTTGAAACTCCCGGCCTTGTTCCCTCGAAGTATCCGTCATAGATATATCCAGGTTGGATAAATCCGTCGGGAGATCGACATGCCGGTCCAAGAGACGCCGCTGCGTCCAGCGGTATTTCACATCCTGCTCGCGCTGGCGAGCGGGGAGCTGCACGGTCTCGGAATCGCCGAGACAGTCGATGACGCCACGCGTGGGTCGGTCCGTCTCGGGCCCGGGACGCTGTACCGCTCGCTCAAGGAAATGACCCGCGACGGTCTGATTCGTGACGTGCCCGCGCCCGCTGAGGGGGAGGACCCCCGCAGGCGTTTCTACTCGCTCACGGAGCGCGGCCGCGCCGTCGTGCAGTCAGAGGCCGAGCGTCTGGCCCACATCGTCGAAGTTGCCCGGGCCAGCCGAGTGCTGCCGGACGTGTCGTGACCGATCCGTCCCGACGAGGAGAGAGAGCGTTCCGCGCATTGCTCCGTCTTTGTCCGAGACGTTTTCGGAACGAGTACGAGCCCGGACTGCTCGAACTCTTCCGGTACCGCCGAGACCAGGGACTCACCGAGCGAGGGACCCTCGGGCTCGGCTTCTGGATGTTCATCGTGCGAGATGTGGTCGGCACGGCATGGAAAGAACGCCGCGACCCGATTCCCGCACGCAGTGTTGATACGACGACGTCAGGAGATGGGATGATGAGAGGGTGGATAGACGACTTCGGATACGCCGGTCGCAGGCTCGCGAGAAGCCCCGGCTTCAGTGCGACGGCACTTGTGATCCTCGTGCTTGGCATCGGTGTGAATACGACCGCCTTCAGCGTGGTCAACTCGTTGCTCTTTCAGCCGCCGCCGTTCGAGAATCCCGAGGCCGTGGTTGCCGTCCTGCAGGATTCGGACGACGGTCGGCCGAACTCGACGTCCTACCCGGCTTTCGAGGACATCCGCCGAACCGAGGGCATCTTCGAGTCGGTGTCTGCGTTCATGACCAATGGGGTGTTCCTGGAGCAGGATGGAGCCCTGGTGTCGATCCTCGCGGAGTTCTCGACCACGCAGTACATGGACGTTTTGGGATTGGCCCCGACCCGAGGGCGCTGGTTCGACGCGACCGAAGACGATCCTTCGGGTTCGCCGGCTGCCGTGCTCACGCACAAGATGTGGAATGACCGGCTCGGCGCCGATCCGGACATCCTGGGTTCGACACTCCGGATTGGCGGAGCGGCCGTCACGGTGGTTGGCGTCGGGCCGGAGGAGTTCAACGGAGGATTCGGGCCCGCTGCGGTCGACCTGTGGTTGTCGATCTCTGCGATCAGACCTACCGGCGGGCGCGTCGCCTCGCTCGGTCGTCGAGAGGACCACCCGTTCACCGTCCGGGCCCGACTGCTCCAAGGAGTCACGATCGATCAGGCCCGCGTCTCGATGGAGCGGCTGGCCGCTGAGCTCGAGGAGACGTACCCGATCCTGAACACCGGTCGCCGGATGAACGTGATTTCGGCTCAGCGAAGGCTCGATCCCGAGAGCTACAGTCGGATAGCTCCGGCGGCCGGGCTCATCATGGGTGTTGTGATTCTGGTGCTGATCATTGGCACGATGAACCTCGCAAACCTCCTGTTGGTGCGAACGACGAGTAGGGGGCGTGAGATCGCGGTCCGCCTGGCCCTGGGCGCGGGCCGCGGGCGGCTCATTCGCGTGGTGCTGTCCGAGGCCTTGCTGCTCGCCTTCGTGGGCGGAGCCGGAGGCCTCGCCGTGGCCTGGTGGTCCGTAGACACTCTGACCCGCGCTCGATTGGACTTCGGCTTCCCGGTGTCCTTGGATATCCATCTCGACGCGAGCGTGTTGGCTTTCACGGCCGCCATCTCGATGCTCACAGGACTCGTGTTCGGCCTGGTCCCGGCGTTGCGCGTGACGTCGCGAGATGTAGGCGCCTCACTCAGGGACGAAGCTGGACTCAAGATCGGCGCGCGCGGACGCTTCGGGCTCACGGGCATCCTGGTCGTCGGCCAGGTCGCGGTGTCGCTCCTGCTTTTGGCCGTCGCCAGCGTCTTCGTCGAAAGCTTGGCCAGGGCCCGGGGTGCGGACCCAGGTATCGCCTGGGAGCGCACGTCATTTGCTCAGGTCAGCCTGGCCTCGCTAGAGCTGGACTTCCCGAGTCGGATGGCCATGTACGAGCGGATCGAGGAGGAGATCGAGGCGATCCCCGAGATCAGCGAGGCCACGATGGCGGCCATGCTGCCCGCGGCGCAGTTCGGTACGTCGACGCTGCTGGTTGGCAGTGGCGTGTCGGGCATCGACACGCCTACTGAAGTGGCGTGGAACGTGGTCACTGAGGACTACTTCGAGATGCTGGAGGTCCCGGTGCTGCACGGTCGAGCGTTCGGTGCGGCGGATGGTGGCGGCGCGGAGGTGGCGCTGGTCTCAGAAGCGATGGCGCGAGCGTATTGGGGACGTAGCGACGTGGTCGGTGAGTTCTTTCATCATGAGAACTCACCGGATACGCCGGTCGAGATCGTTGGCGTCGTCGGTGACATCGTGGTGCGGACCTTGGGCGAGGCTCCGACACCGTCGTTCTACCGCCCCTCCGCCCAGTGGGGGCTCGGTAACCCGAGCGTGCTCTTCCTGACGGAGTCGCACGGTTCGGCGGTGGCGGCGATTCGCGAGACCCTGCGTGCGATCGACCCTCGGATCCTCCTTCTCCGCACCTCGGAGATGGAGACACACCTCGGCGACACGATGGTGCGCCAGAGGTTGGCCGGAGTGGTGCTCACCACGCTGGGACTGTTGGCGCTCCTGCTCGCGGTGCTCGGGGTTTACGGAGTGGTGTCATTCGCGGTGTCTCAGCGACAGCGTGAGGTCGGCATCCGCATCGCGTTGGGCGCGGGACAACAATCCGTGGTCCGACTCTTCGTGCGGGACGTGGCAGGTGTCGTGATCGCCGGGGCACTCATCGGACTTGCGGTCGCCATTCCAGCCGGCCGTTTGATCGGCCAGGAGTTCACCGGAGCCGCCGGGAGTCCCGTGTTGATCGTCGGAGTAGGCGCCTTGCTCGTGAGCACCGCTCTACTCGCGACGCTCATACCGGCAGTGCGGGCCTCCAGAACCGACCCTAGGGACACACTCCGGCAGGAGTGACTCCACACCAGGAGTCGTGTGGCACCTCGCTGGGTCGGGGTGCCACGTGACCCGCCTCAATGCGCCTTTCGGGTTGCCGCTCCACGGGCGTGCGGTTAACAGATCATACGGTGAAACCCGATATCCGGAGTGCTGGACCATGAAGCGCGTTCTCGTCGCCTTGGCTTTGATCGCCGTCGTCACGTCCCCTGCTTTCGCCCAGGACGTGGCCCGTCTCTCATCTCAGCCTGAACGCGTGCAACTGCGCGTCGGGGAGTCGATCGACCTGCTCATCAGCGCGTTGAGCGCGACAGGCGCGTCGGTCGACGCGCCTCTGCGGGTCAGCGGTGCGCGCGGAGCGGTTGAATTCTCCGACGGACGGGTCACCGCCCTGAGGGTCGGTGAGTTCGAGATCTTCGTGTCCACCGTGCCCGGTGACGGGTCCGATCCGATCACGCTGAATATTCCGGTCGTGATCGATTGGCCCGCCGTGACCGATGTCGAGGTGGGCGTGCCGGATGTGACGCTCTTCAACGGCACGCGCGTGGCCCATGAAGTGGTCGCCTTCCACGCGGACGGCTCGATGCGGCCGTATCCCGAGGTCAGCTGGTCGAGTTCCGACGAGTCCGTCGCCACCGTTGATGCCTTCGGGAACGTGCGAGCGGTCGGCATTGGACCCGTGACGATTATCGGCGCGGTAGAGGGCGTGAGTGGTCGGATCACGCACTCTGTCTCGGCATCACCAGTCGCGTCGGTGAGTCTCGAGGGTGGCCTCGAGCAGGTGCGCACCGGCGATGTTCAGAGCTTCGTGGCGACGGTTCGCGATGCGAGCGGTTCGGTCGTCTCGAACGCCCCAATTTCCTGGAGCTACATCTACCAACCCGATGACTCGATCGTGGCGCCCGCCGGGCCCGCACAGATCATGGATGGACGCATGGTAGCCGATGTCCCCGGTGTGTACACCGCCGTCGTTTCCGTCGCGGGCGCTTCCGCGGAATTCTCGTTCCGGGTCACGCCCCGAAACGCCGTGCGGAAGGTGGATATCGTGGGCCAGGGCTCGGAGGACCGGATCTTCACCACGGACCTGTGGGTGTGGGAGGGCGTGGACGGTCGCGACTACGCGCTGACAGGCTCCAAGTACGGTGACGGCGTGGCCATGGTGTGGGACCTGACCGATCCGACGAACATCTTCAAGACGGACTCTGTTTTTGTCGATGCCCGGACCACGAACGACCTGAAGGTCTCTCCGGACGGTCGTTATGGTGCCATCTCCCGAGACGGAGCGTCGAACCGCCGCGACGGCGTGGTCATCCTCGATCTGTCGAACCCGGCGCACCCGACGGTCGCATCGATATTCGAGGGGAATGGCGTTACCGGCGGCGTTCACAACATGTACGCGACGAACGACTACCTCTTCTCCCTCGCGGGGGGGGACAAGTTCGTCATCATCGACGTGCGAGATCTCGCCAACCCTGTTTTCGTGAGCGAATACAACCACCCGAACTCACGTGTTCACGACATATGGATCCACGAGGGGCTCGCGTACACGTCGGAGTGGGAGACGGGCGTGGTCGTTGTCGACGTGGGCAACGGACGCTACGGCGGCTCCATCGAGAATCCGACGTTCGTGACATCGTTCCCCCTGACCACTGGATCGACACATGCGGTCTTCCCGTACTTCCAAGAGTCCACGGGGCGTTTCCTGCTCGTAGTGGGTGACGAGCGCGTTCAGCGAAACGGTTTGGCGTGGGAAGGCACGGGACCCGACCACAGGCAGCAGTACGACCCGGTCACGGGCAAGGGCGGATACCCGCGAGCGACGTCGGGCTACATCCAGATCGTCGACTTCACGGACCCGATGAACCCCGTGCAGCTCGCACGCTACGAGGTCAGCGAGTACGGCACGCACAACATGTGGGTCGAGGACGACATCCTCTATCAGGCGTACTACGAGGGTGGCGTCCGCATGGTCGACATCTCCGGTGACCTGATGGGCAACCTGTACACACAGGGACGAGAGATCGCGGTCTTCAAGGCGCACGATCCGATCGGATACATCCCGAATTCCCCGGGTGCCTGGGGCGTGATGCCGTGGAAGGGCAACATCTTCTTCAGCGACATCAACTCAGGCATGTGGGCGGTGAAGGTGCGGCCTGTTGATCGACCCATCTCATAGCCGGTCATGGTGGGGAGCCACACGGGCAATGTGGTGCAGCTGGTCGGAAATCCGTCCCATATCACGGACGTAGTACTTTCTGATCGGCCCGACTCCCGCATGAGAGCAGGTGCATGAGGCTCCGCCAATATCTCGTAGCGTTCACACTTATCGCGCTGGCCGCGTGTGCCGATCAGGCGCCGCCGGGCTCCGGGACGTTGACCGCGACACTCGTGTCCCCGAACGGTGCCGAGGGGTCGGCGCTCGTCGTCCTGATCGGCCCGGGCATAGGCGAGATCTCTCCGCTCGGGGACACGGAGTTGTACAGCCACGCCGCCGACGGGACCGCTCAGGTCCTGCTGATCAATCAGGCTGGCGGAGAGCTGGCGTTCCTGGTCACGCTGGCAGACACGACGGCGAAGCCGGAGTGGGTGGTCGAGGAAGTCGCGGGCCCTGACGATGAACTCCGGCTCCTTACCGGTGATTACGAGTTGGAGCTGCGCCGATGAGACGCTCCGGACTCCTTAGCCGGCTCCCGGCGTGCGTTCTGACCGTATCGGTGGCCCTCGTGGCGCCTTCGATGCTCCAGGGACAGGACATCGAGACCGTCGCGCGTCTTCGCGGCCTCGACCTCCCGGCGGCGTACTTCGCACGTATCCAGGAGAACCCGAGTGCGTATACGCTGCCCAACGGACTCTTCCGCGAGACCGCCCTGGGGCGGGTCGCGAGTCGGGTCGACGGGGAGGCTCGCATTCCGGTGGTGCTGGCGCTGTTCTCCGACTCCGAGGAGCCGCACATCACTCGGGAGATGATCCAGTCGTCGCTTTTCGACGGACCGGCCCCCGCGGGGACGATCACGGAGGCGTACCTCGAGATATCGAGGGGCGCGCTCCATGTGACAGGAGTGGTCTTTCCTTGGGTCCGCACGTCTCAGCCGATGGACTCGGTGGTCGGGGCGAACAACGGCCTCGGGAACGATGCCGATCTCGGCCCCTACCTCATCGAGGCGTTGGAGCTCATCGAGGCCGATGTCGACTGGAGCCAGTACGACAACGACGGCCCGGATGGGGTGCCGAACAGCGGGGACGACGACGGAATCGTCGATGCGGTCACGTTCGAATATCTGGAGATCGCTGGATCGTGCGGGGGAACGTCAATTTGGCCGCACCGTTGGGGGATCTCGGGCTGGACCGGCGGCTCATACCTCACGGACGACCTCGGACCGAGTGGCGATCCAATCGAGATCGACGGGTATTTGACGCAGAGTGTGACCGGGTGCACCGGTGAGAACGTTCAGACCGCGAACGTGATGGCGCACGAGTTCGGGCACGTACTCGGCCTCCCCGACTTCTATCACCCGACGGCTTCGGGGGTGGGCGCGGAAGGCAGGCGGTGGGTGCTCGGATGTTGGGGCCTGATGGCGGCAGGGTCGTGGGGGTGTGGCCCGGTCGCGGACCGCGACGAGCCGTTTGGACCGACGCACATGTCGGCGCACTCCAAACAACAGCTGGGCTGGATCGACTACTTCGATGTCGGCGAAGTCTGGAACCACGAGATGTTCCTAGAGCCGGTCCAGAGCTCGGGGCAGGCGCTCCGGATTCCTCTGGGACCCAATGGGACCGAGTTCTTCATCGCTGAATTCCGCACGCTCGAGGGCTTCGATGAACAGATCCCAGCCGAAGGCGTCTTGATGTACAAGCAGGACCTCACGGCGTCCCGGAGGCCCGATCCACTCTCGAACGACCCCTACTTCCTGTCGATTCTGGAGCAGGACGGAAACCTCGGACTCAAACGGAACCATCTGGAGGGCGGGAACAGGGGCGAGGCCGGCGATGCGTGGGGTGTGGGCGGCGTGTCGAGCAAGCTGCACGCCCTGACGAATCCGCAGCTCAGGCTCAGCAATGGCGCGACGACGACGCTCACGGTCCATGAGGTTTCCGTCCAGGACGGCCGGGCGCGTTTGGTCATTTCGACGGGCAGGACTCCGCAGGTCATCGCGCCGGCTGAGTCGATCGAAGTCGAGCGGGTTGCGACGTTTGCCCGGGGCATCCGAATCGCCGGTGGGGCGATGCCCTACTCGCCGCTCGGCAGCTTCCCGCCCGGCATCGTCCTGGTCGAGGACGGAGACGAGATCGTCATCTCAGGCTCGATCCTCGACTCGGATCCAATCGTTATCACTTTCATGGTCCGGGACGTGACTGGGCTCCTCTCGAATCAGGTCACGGTCACCGTGTCGACGACTCCTTGGGTCGTGGAGCTCGAGGAGCTCCTGCAGAAGTTCCTGAAAACCGATCTGCCCCAGCTCTCGGTAGGCGAGATCAGTTATCTCGACGCAGTGGGAAACGGGAACGGGCGCTACGATGTTGGCGACCTCAGGAAGTGGCTCAGGGAGAACCCTACGGGCGGCTGAGCTTCCCGGATAAACTGCACCCCCGCCAGGCCGAAACCTGACGGTGGCCGTCGGACCCGCTTGGTGAGGTGCGTGTCATTGAGCGGAGCCCGATTCTCCACCGGGTCCCGGGCCGCCCCTCGCGGGGCCGCGTCGGCGTTGACCCGGGTTACCACTACGGGAATTCCAGCGGCCGGAGCCGCGTCGGCTGTTCCCAAACGCTTGATCGCGATTGCCGTCGCGGCCACCGCGGAAGCCCCCACGATTCTGTCCTGAGCTTCCGCGACCGCCCCGGAATCCACCTCGGTTCTGTCCACCCCTCTGATTGCGGAAACCGGATCTGCCCGAGCGTCCGCTCATGCCGCTCGCTCTTCCATTCGAGAACGCGCGCCCTCGGCTACGGAGTTCACCGAGGTTCTCGAGCTGCGCTTCCGTCAGGATCGCCTCGATGCGGTTCCGGTCTGCATCGGAGGTCCCGCGCATGGCGTCGCGTCGGCCTTCCATCGCGGCCATCACGTCGCTTCTCTCGATCTGCCCAGCGGCGTACCGCGACTGGACTTCGGTCATCTCGACCATCTCGGCCGTCCGGCGCTGCACGTTCTCTGCACGGATTGCGTCCAACTGACCGAGCTGTTCGTCGGTCAACTCGAGGCGATCGCGCATGCGCATGATTCCCTCTACGCCGTCTGCGCCGCGCATGGCTTGTCCTCCCCGCATCCCCCGACCCTGCTGGGCCGATACCTCCAGAGATCCGGTCGCCAGCAGCGCGGCGAGCAGCAGTAGTCCACCTGTCGTCGTCCTCATATCGCTCTCCTTCCTTCTCTTCGTTCTTTAGGAGCGCGCCATTGGCGCCCCTCTGAACATTGGAGGACAGGGGGCCCGCGAGTGTTAAAACGCTCCCATGCGGCGAGCGCTCAGTGGCCTCCCGCGAGGGCCTTCTTCAGTGTCCTGGACCAGTCGAAGAGCGACGAGCGCAGGTATCGGGCTTGCTCAGCGTCGGTCCGGCCGATCGGACCTTCCGACCCTGGCTCGACTCGCACGTGAACGAAGGTCGGTCCCGGTGCGCTGAGGATGTCGTCGAGCGATTCGACATACGCCCTCGGCTCCTCGAACCGGAATACGCGCTCGAACCCGACCGACTCGGCCATCGCGGCGTAGTCGATCAGGCCAGACGCGGCGATCGGCTGGCTCCCGGTGATCTCGTAGACGCCATTGTCCACGACGAAGAGGATGTAGTTCCTCGCCCCTGAGCCGATGATCGTGGCCAGGGTACCGAGCGTCATGAGCATGCTACCGTCGCCGTTCAAGCAGATGACCGTGCGGTCCGGGCGGGCGAGCGCGATGCCCAGGGCGAGGTCCGCGGCGTGTCCCATCGCACTGTCTGCGGAGGCAAAATCCAGATCGCTGTCCGAGATTCGGCCCCAAGGGCGGGTCACGCCCATCGTCGTGACCACGACCTCGTCGGTCCGACGCTCCGCCAAGGGACCGAGTAGCTGAGCCCGCGTCATCACGTCATGTCAGGGCGCGCGCCATGACCACGGCGCTCGGCTGTTCGGTGGCTCTAGCGGTGTGGATGACGTCCGTCAGCGCCCGGGACGGATCATCGTCCCCCTCGCAGCGCTCGAAGGGCACTCCCCACGCGTCTAGCGTAGGCTCGGTGAGAAGTGCGGTGGAATCGACGTCGGGCCGCGTGAGCAGCTCAGCCGTGCGCGGCTCGTATGGGGTGAGCCCCGCACGCTCCATCTTCGCGTAGCCCCGACCGGTGATGAGGATGGGGATCGCAGCGCCCATACGAATCGCCGTCCCACGCAGGCTGTCACCCGACTCGAGTAGACCCGTGTTCTGGATCACCACGAGCGGGGACGCGCCACCGAGCCAGAGGCCTGATGCGATCGCAAACGCCTCACCCTCGCGGGTGACGGTGATCAGCTTGATCGAGCGATGCTGGGCCAGTGCGGCGAAGAGTGGTGCCGATGTGTTGTCGGGGAGGCCGACCACGTGGGTGATCCCGGCCGCAGCAAGTGCCCTGAGCATCTCAGTCACCAGAGGCCGCTCGAGACCGGGTCGTGATGATTCCCGCGATCAGGATCGCCAGGAGCATGGCCCCGGCGCCCAGGGCCAACTGGGGCTGCGTACCGATCAGAATCGCGAGGATCACGACGTACAGAGCGATCGTGATGATCGGCAGAACCGGGTGGCCCGGCATGGTGAACGGGCGCTCCATGTCGGGGCGTTTTGCGCGCAGCCTGAAGTAGCCGAGCAGCACGATGGTGTCGACCGTGATCGCGATCGTCATCATGAAGCGGAGGAGCAGCTCGAACGCCCCAGAGAGCGCGAGGAGCGCGATCCACGCCGAGATGAGGTAGAGCGCGTTTCTCGGCGTCCCTTTGTCATCGACTTTCGAAAATGCCTGCGGCGCGAGACCGTGCTGCGAGAGTCCGTACGCCACCCTCGGGAGCCCCAAGAAGTTCACGTTGAGGCTGCTCATCAAGATCAACAGAGCCGCGACGGTGACCGCGGTGCCCGCAGCGCTTCCGAAGACCGTGGCGATGGCGCTCGCGGCGATCAGCTCAGGCTCAGCCGCCATTTCGGCCGGCGTGAGCGCCGAGAGGAAAGCGACGTTCATCAGGAGATACAGCACCATTACGACCGCTGCACCACCCACGAGGATCTTGGGCAGCGCGGTGCCGGGGTCCTGGACTTCCTCGGCCATCTTCGCCGCGTCTTCCCATCCGTAGTACGCGAACGAGATCGACTGGTAGGCGAGCGCGAAGCCGAGCAGCCCGACCGTCGGCCCGGAAGCAGTGGTCGGAGCGGGTTGAAAGCCCGCGAGGTCGCCCGCGAAGATCCCCGCCGCGGCGATCGCAATAACGATGACGATCTTCATGACCGTCGTCACGTTTTGGAACTGGGTACTCGCCTTGAGCCCGCGGGTGTGTAGGAAGAAGAACCCGATAGCCACCGCAAAGGCCATGATTTGAATGCTTCCGCGGCCGCCCAGCAAAATCCGGACGTACTCCGCAATCGCTACCGCCTTGACCGCCCCGCTGAAGCCGCGCGTTACGAGCAGCTCGGACCAACCAGCGACGAACCCCATCGTGTCGCCCCAGGCGTGGCGGGCGTACACGTATTTGCCACCCGCCTCGGGAAGCGCCGCAGCCATCTCGCCGAGCATGAGCGTGGATAGCGCGACGACCACGCCTCCGAAGAACCAAAGGCTGAGAATCAGCCACGGATCGCCCAGGTAGCCGGCGATGAGGCCCGGCGTACGCAGAATCCCGGCGCCGATGACCATACCGACCGTTACCGCCATGCCGTCGCGGACGCGCAGGACGCGCTTCAGTTGGTAGGTGTTTCCGTCGGTGCTCATTGGGGGACGAGCTTACGGAGTGGGAGGCGGAGGGGAAAGCCGGCTACGGCCTGTTGAGAATCCCCGACATCCAGGCGAGCCATCCGAGCAGCACGACCGCGATGGCGAAGCCGAGCCGGATCAGGCGCCTCCAGGGATTGAATCGATCGATCTTACATCATAATGTAGGTGTCATGATGACACGGACGCAGATTTCGATGGATCGTGAGATGCTGGGACCGATTCTGGGAGACCTTGTGGCCGGGCATCGCTCAGGTGGAGTGCGTGCGGGAGGCTGATCTGCAGTCCGCTCGCTCGATCAGTCGTGGCTTTGCGGACCAGGACTTCTCGATTACGGACTGTACGAGCTTCGCGGTCATGACCAGGCTCGGCATCACGCGGGCGGCGTCGTTCGACGCGCACTTTGCCGTATTCCGCTATGGCCCGCGGCGGAACCGAGCGTTCGAGGTGGTCGGCTAGCCTCTGCCTACCAGGACAGCGATCACCCTCCCGGGCCCGTGGACGCCCCTCACCAGCACCTGCCCGATGTCCGCCGACTTCGACGGGCCGGAATGAAGGCCGATCGCAGAGGGCAGGGAGGCGACAGGATCGGAGCCGGGCTTGATGGCCGGTTTCTCCTCAGCGTCGAGCCAAGTAACACCGAAGTCGCCCGTGCCGCCGAGCTCGTCCGGGAGCTTGTCCTTCATGGCCGTCAATGCCTCGCGAAGAGTCGCGAAGACGTTCTGTTCTTCCACGAAAACAAGGTGGACGGGCGGGAGTAGTTGGGCTCTCCTGCCATCCAACGGGATCATGATGAGTGATCCGGTTTCCGCGATGGCACCGTATGCCCATGAGACGCCGACCTCTGCGTCGGCGGGGTCGACGCCCTCGATCCGCTCTCCGGGCGCAGCGCCATTGTGGAGCGGCCATCGCGCCACCTTGCCGATCGAGACCTTCTCATAGTCGCCCACAAACGCGCGCACCCACGCCGCCGCCTCCGGCTCGGTCGCGAAGCGCTCCGTTTCGCCACCGGCAGCCTCGAACATCGTCCGAAAACCATCTACGGAGTCGCCCGCGAGCGCCGACGGGCGCCAGCCTTCGAACGTGCCGGGGTGCTCGGTGGTCTCACGGCCCGCCAGGGCCGCCCGCACCCGACCTAGGATCGCGTCTCGGTCACTCATTCGATGCCGTCCTTCCACTGGTTCATGAAGCTCTTCTTGCTTGGCTTCGGGGCGGACCGCTCCTGCATCCACCCTCCCAGAATCGGAAGCGCTCTGCCGCCCAGCTCGAGCGGTAGGTGCCGGAGCATCGCTCCAGCGGCCCGAAAAGCCATCGGCTGCTCGGCCGCGGCCGTGTACGCCTTGAGGCCGATGTCCTCGACAAAGGGCGTCAGTCCTGCCTCGACCGCCTTTTCGCGCCAATGCACGAGAATTTCGGGAATCGGGATGCGTACGGGGCAGACATCCACGCAGGCCCCACACAGGCTCGATGCGTGGGGAAGCGGCAACGACTCCTCCAGCCCGAGCATGCCGGGGGCGAGGATCGCGCCGATGGGCCCCGAATACGTCCACCCGTACGGGTGGCCACCGGTCTGCCGGTACACCGGACAGATGTTCAGGCACGCGCCGCAGCGGACGCAGCGGAGCGCCTCCCAGGCGGTATCGTCGGCGAGCAGCTTCGTGCGGCCGTTGTCGACCAGGATGACGTGAACCTCCTCGGGTCCGTCGACCTCGTCGTCGCGCTTCGGCCCCTGGATGAGGGACACGAAGCAGCCGATCGGCTGTCCGGTGGCGGCTCGCGCAGTGAGCTGCAAGAAGCCGGACAGGTCCTCGAGCCGGGGCACGAGCTTCTCGATGCCCACCATAGCCACGTGCACGCGGGGCAGGGACGTGGAAAGTCGGATGTTCCCTTCATTCTCGATGAGCGCGATGGTCCCCGTTTCTGCGGCCAGAAAGTTGCCGCCGGATATGCCGAGATCGGCCGCGAGAAAGTCCGCCCGCAACGCCTCGCGGGCGGCTGCGGCCAACGCGTCCGGCTCGGAGTCCAGGGGGGTCCCAAAGCGCTCGTGGAAGAGCCGCTGCGAGTCCTCGAGGCTCCGGTGGATCGACGGCCCGACGATGTGGCTCGGGGGCTCGTCGAGGAGCTGGAGGATGTACTCCCCCAGGTCGGTCTCGCGCACATGCACGCCGAGCCCCTCGAGGTGCTCGTTCACGCCGAGCTCCTCGGTGAGCATGCTCTTGGCCTTGACCGTGCGCTCTATCCCGTGTTCCTGGACGATGTCACCGAGTATGGCCAGCGCGTCTGATGCGGTCTCAGCCCAATGGACCTTCGCCCCGTTCGCGGTCAGCTGCTCCTCGGCTTGCACCAGGTACTCATCGAGGTGCGTGAGCACGTGCGTCTTCACGTCCCGCGCCCAGTCGCGCCAGCGGTCAGAGTCGATCTCGCCGTAGGCGTGTGCTCGGTGAGCGTTGAACGTATCGGTCGCGTTCGTGACGGCATCCCGGATGCCGGGTGTCTCTCGGATTGTCCTCGCGGCCTCGGCGCGATACTCGCCTGGGGGACGGAGCTTCATCCTCGTACTCCCTCCCAGAGGGCGCTCGCCAAGTGCCTGAAGGGTGGGCCCGTACGACGCTTTTCGGCGCGGCCTGAGAGCTGCATGAGGCAGCCGCCGTCTGTCGACGTCACGAAGTCGACCACGGGAAGTGTGTCGAGCTTCCGGTCCGCCATCGCTGCGGAAACCTCGGGCAGCTTGGCGCTGAACAGGCCGCCGAAGCCGCAGCACTCCTCGTCGGCCACCCAGGGCACGACCTCGGCGCCGCACTTCGCCAGGAGCTCGATCGGCTCGTCGCGAACGCCGAGCTCCCGGAGCGCGTGGCAACTGTGATGGTAGGCCACGCGTTTCCCCCCGAGCCCCGATCCCAAGGCCTCGACGCCGGCGACGTTGACAAGGAATTGAGACAGCTCGTACGTCCGCTCCGCCAGCGAGGCCGCGCGCTCGTCGTCATGCGCGAGCTCGGGATAGAAGCACCGCATCATGCCAGCGCAGCTCCCGGAAGGGAGCACGACGTACTCGGAGCCCTCGAAGGCGTCGAGCGTGTGCTTCACCATTCGAAGCGCCTCGTCGCGGAGGCCGGCGTTGTAGGCGGGCTGCCCGCAGCATGTCTGCGCATCGGGTACATCGACTTCGACGCCCACATGACGGAGCAGCCTGACCGCGTCGGCGCACGCATCCGCGTAGAACTGGTCGCCGAGGCAGGTGGCGAAGAGCGATACCCGCACCGGCTACCGCACTCCCGTCGGGTCCGGCGCGAGGGTGTCTGCGGCCGGCGTAGCGTCGACCGGCTCGACGATGGTCAAGATGTTCGGTGCGGCGGCCAGCCCCGTCCCCAGCAGCTCGAAGACCTTCTCGTGCTCGGTTTCGAGTGCCAGCCGGTACCGCTCGTCGGTCAGCAGGTACATCGTGAGCCGAGGATTACGGGCCGGCTCGGTCACAACCCACCGTGTCGCGAAGTGTTCGGAGAGCACCTCGTAGGTATCCGTCGCGACGCCTCTGGCGCAGGGGAACGCATCGCACGTGTAGTCGGTGTTCACGTCCGAGGACAGATGGAAGTACTCCCAGAAGTAGCGCGGCTCATGGACGAACTGGAAGATCGGGTCCATGCCGCCGAGGTAGAGGTTCTTGCGGTTGTGGGCGAAGAGCGGACCGAAGTTGTCCCAGCGCGCGTGGAACACGACCTCACCGGGACTGCTCTGCTCCTCCAGAAAGAGCGCTGGACCCTGCATTGTATCCGACTCGAACGCATCGAGATCGACGTTCAACATGTGCTGCCAGCCGAACCACCCCAGGTGCGCGGCGAGTAGGACTCCGATGATCACGCGGGTGCCCCGTCGCCGGTACGCGTAGACGACGTACGTGAAGAAGATAGGGAGGGCGAGAAAGCCGAAGATCACCCACTCGACCATCGCCCGCCGGGCCGTGACCAACGCCAACAGCAGAAACGTCGACGAGATCAGGAGCGTGGTGAGCAACAGCGTCCGCTCCTCGCGAGGCATGTTCAGCTTCTTGTTCTTCGCGTAAACGGCGGTGCTCACGAGCACAATCGCCCACAGGCCGAGGAAGAGCCACGAGCTTCGCACGAGCTCGAGAGCCGGGAGCGGCAAAATCTCTGTGGCCAACAGGAGCGGCTGGCCCGTGGCCTTCTCGAGAAAGAGGCGCACGATCTGGATGTTGGCGAGCGCGCCCGCCTCGATCGGGTGCGGCCTGAGCGCCCAACCGGCCACGGTCCCGAGGAAGACGGCCGAAACCGCGCTCCCTGCTGGCACGCTCGCGATGCCCCGGTCGAGCCCCAGCGTGTACTCCACACCACGGACCATCGCGTAGGCGACCACGACGCCCGGCGCCATCCAGAAGAGGCCCAGGTGCAGCCACGAGATGAGCGTCGAGATCAAGAACACATCTCGCCATCGACCCCGCACCAGGAAGGACAACAGGAGCAACGACGCTCCCAGCGTGAGCATGTGGGGTCGGACCATCAGGAAACGGAAAAAGACGTTGGGGATCGCGATCAAAAACAACGCGGTCCACCAGCCCGCTCCCTCGACACCGTGACGTCCGAGAATCCAGAGGACGCATCCGGCGAGCAGGAGCGTCAGAAGGAGCCCAGCGACCCGGATGCTCCATGCGACATCGGGGATCATCGTGAACGGCATCAGCCCGACGTGGAAGCCCCACCACATGTCGGCGCCTTGGTCACCGATGACGGACTGGGTCGCCCACGGCATCGCCGTCTGGAACATCCCGCCTTCGGCGTACGCAAACGCGTGCCCGATGTGATAGAAGCCGTCGAGGTCGGCGACTTTTGGGAAGAGAGTCACGTGGCCAAGAACGACCACGAGCAGGATTGTGCCGACCGAGATGCCGGACGCTTTGATGGTCATCGGGCGAGGAAGTCCGCGCCGTCATGCGCCGCGCCGACTCTCACCACCTGCCGCCGCTTCAGCTCACTCCAGAGGCTCACCCAGAAGCCCCGGATGCGTCCTTTGGCCAGATGCGATCGCGCAGAGCGAGGTAGCGCGGGTGCTCGTTGAATCCGAATGGCGCAGCGATCAACTGCATAGGATGTCGTCGGTTATCCCGTCGCTGAAGTACTCGTTGCCCGGATCCCCGGAGAGGTTGGCGAGCGGCATGACCGCGATCGAGCGACGGTCCGATGGTGGTGATGGGGCGGCCTTCGGCGGCTCCATGACCGCTACGTTTTCCGCCGCACTCACACGTTGGTCGTGCGGATCACGCACGACCCCGATCGGGGTGAGGTCGTAGCCCCACGCGAGGACCAACGCGATCGGAAAGCCGAGTAGCAGCGTGATGAGAATGACGGGGACCGTCCAGAGCGGTGCGCCGAGCGTGGGCAGAAAGATGTCTGCGGCCTGCCCGACCCCGAGGGCGACGACGGTATACGCCAGGGCCACCCGGATTACCTGACGCCGCTGTAGCTCGCCGAGGAAACTCACGAAACGGGCGTCACCGGTCGCCCTGCGCCCGACGATATCACGGGTGCTGAATTGCTAGGGCCGGGCGAGAATCTAGTCATGGCTCGCAAAGTTGGCAGGGGAACCGGGAACCGCCGAGAGGAGTGCCGGATCCGGGACAAACAGCGCCAAATTGCCGGGTTGCTTGAACTGTGATGTAACGCCGTAACGCGTTCTGAGCCAGGACTTTCGGGGGGATCGGCGCACATGTTCTCGACCGAGATTAGCCGAAAACGGTGGTTCAGGCAGGAGGTCTATGCGGCCTTGCTGAGCTTCTTGAGGTCCTTGAAACGGATCAGGCGTCGAGACTCCTCATCCCACAGTGCCAAATTGATAAGACGCCAGGTGTCTTTGATCCCGAGCGTCGTGACGCCGTGGAACTCGGGGTTCTCATCATGCGCCTGCTGGAGCTTGTAGTTCGGGATCCGAGCGCTCATGTGATGCACGTGGTGGACCCCGATATGCCCCGTGATCCACATGAGCGGCTTCGGCATCGCCAGGTACGAACTCCCGTGGAGCGAGGCGTCGTAATAGTCCCAGTCTTCGTGCTGGTCCCAGTACGTCTGCTCGTACTGATGCTGCACGTAGAACAGCCCCACCCCCAGGGTCGTCACGAGGACGATGATCGGCCCCTGGACCAGAAAGAAACTCTGTAGACCGATCGTGGCCCACGCCACGACCAGAACTGCGATGATCGCTGCGTTGGTCCACCAAACGCTATGCCACAGCTGCGACCATTTCTTCGGGATGTCCGTTGGATACCTGTGCTTGAAGACGAACTGGTACGTGGGGCCGAGTCCGAAAAGCACCAGCGGGTGCCGATAGAGCCGGTAGCGGAGCCGCTGCAGGCGTGACCATGACCGGTACTCGCGCACGGTGAACGTGTCGACGTCGCCGAACCCTCGAAAATCGAGGTCGCCCGAGTGCGCGTGATGATACGCGTGCGTCCGCTTCCAGTAGTCGTAGGGCGTCAGAAGGAACAGGCCGATGCAGCGGCCGACCCAGTCGCGGGCCTTCCGTGAGCGGAAAAACGATCCGTGACCACAGTCGTGCTGGATGATGAACATTCTCATCATGAAGCCGGCGGCCAATGGCGCGATCAGAAGCGTGAGCCAATAGCCGATCTCGAGGCTCTGAAACATGAGGAACCAGAGCGCCAAGAACGGACCGACCGACGTGACGAGCTGCGTGATGCTGCGACGGGTATCGGCCCCCCAATACGGCTTGAGGATCCTGTTCCACTCGTCCACCTTGGCCCGCGTCGGATTCGCGTGGCGTGCCCCTGAAGCGGCTTTCGCGGTGACCTCAGCCGTCGGCGTCATCGGCCGGGACCCTCCTGCCCGGGGTGATACCGCCGCAGGGCACCTCGTTCGACATCCTCCTCGGTCCAGGCGACGGTTTTCATCTCGCCCCTCGCGAACAGTGCCGCCTGATCGTCGAAGTGCGGTGACTCTTCGTCGGGACTCTGGCCATAAGAGAGCACGCTGTACGCCCGCGGCACGTCACCGAATTCGACGGCGAGAACCCAAGCGTCGCCGCGATTGGCCGCGAGTCGCCCATCCTCGAGGGACTCGAACGAAAGGGTACGGAAACAACCGAGCGTGCCGCTGCATCCCGCGACCGGCTCATCGACGTCACCCCGCACGACGCGATGGACGTCACCCCATCGAGTGTCGAGGCGGGTGCCCGAGCGTCCGAGGGAATACACCGCGCGTTCCAGGGCGTCCACAGCCTTGCCGGGGTTCCCGAGACCCGCTGGGGTCTCGAAGGGGCGGGCCGCATCCCACGGCTGGCTCCACAGGTCGGTTGGGTCGGGGCCCGAGAAGTAGACGCTCGCCCAGGTTTTGAATAGCACGCCACCTCTACTCTCGGTGGCCGCTGTTCGGTCCCATTCCCTCAGAACGTCGACCGCTTGAGAGAGGTCGGATGACGTCTCGGATCGCTCCGCTGCCGTGATGAGGCCGTCCACCAGCCGCTCCGCCATCAGCATCCTCGGAGAGTGCTTGAGTTCCACCATTCCCTCGAGCGTAAGCACGCCCGCGTTGTGCGCGAGGTCGAGTGACAGCTGGCTGCGGAGCCTGAGGCTGGGCTCCGGGATGTTCGGTGCCACCGTGTCTCTACCCAGCCGCACGTTCATGTTCGAGTAGTCTGGCGAGTCGTTGGCTTGTTGGACGTACCCACCGGGCGGATTCACGTAGAGCGGAAGCCGATCAAACGGCACGAGTTCCGACCACATGTCGTCGGAGGATTCCGCGATGGCTGCGAGGTCGCCGGTGGCTTCGTGTGGTAGCGCGGGAATCCGAGCGTTGTAGTAGTGGACGATGTTTCCATCCGCGTCCGCGTAGGTGAAGTTCGAGCTCGGATGCGCCCGCATGTGCATGACGTCGAGCCACTCGTCGAGGTCGGCCGCCAGCATCATGCGAAGGAACTGCTCTCCACGACGGAACTCGCCGTCGCGCGGGTCCTTGATGATGAACACGCGATCGTCCGTGCGATGGATGACCGGGCCGTACGGGGTCCACCAAGTAGATCGGGTCTCGGACGCCACGCCCCCGTCTTCCGTCCTGTAATCGACCGTCGTCGTACGCTCTTCGAGCGGGAGCGGCGCCCCGTCCAGAACGGCGTGGTCTGCCAAAGACGGATGGGCACGAAGCTCATAAACCTGCGAGTAGCGCGGCGAGTTGTTGGTCGTGGCCCAACCGAGGCGCCGATTGAAACCGCCGATGATGCCGAAGGCGCCGCCGATTCTGAAGTCGCCGTAGAACTCGATCACGCCCGGGACCCGCACTTGAGCCTCGTAGTAGCCGGCTCCCCAAGAGAGGTGCGGGTTGCGGAGAAGGAACGCGTGCCCGGAAGCGGTGCGGGTCCCGTCGAATGCCCAGGCGTTTGATCCGTCGAGCACCGGGTCGAACCCGTTTTCCAGGGGCAGGTCGTCCGGCGGGTCGCCGCCGTTCTCAAGCGCCCGCACGAATCGCGCTGCGTCGCCGCGGCTCCACGTCTGGACGTCACTCGCGTGAGCGTCCACCGCGGTGAAGTTCGGCTCGAGCCAGCTGGGGAACTCGTCGGGGTGGAGCCGGACGTAATGGTTCACGCCCTGCGCGAAGCCGAGGTAAACCTCGCGAGCCCGTGCATCCAGGCGATGGAATGTCTCGACAGCGCGGGCGTGCCTGTCCCGCGCCTGGAAATCGCCGTCGATCGAATCGTGGCCCACGTAGCGCGCGTATGTCCCCCGTCTCTTCACCATGCCGATCGCGACGACGTTGCCATGGTCCTCGGACTGCACGTACCCCAGGCCGAAGCCCATCGCCACCAGATCCTCTGCCAGGATGTGGGGGACCCCGTACTCGGTCCTGACGATCTCGACGCGAGCCGCGATCGCTTGTTCTGCGTCAGGTGCTTGAAGTGCCAGCACCGCGATTAGGACTACAGCGTTCAAGTTGGGCGTGCTCCAGGCTGTCGTCGCCCCGTCTGATCGAGGGTCAACGCCGTGAATCTCCCTTTTACGGCGCCTTCAGGCCAGAGTCGTCTCCATCGTTGCTTCTCTGCAGCCTGCCAGGTAGCTTGGAACAGTTGACCATCACCACCTTCGCGAAGCCCGATGTCGCCTCGCGCCGAACATACGAACTCCGAGCTGGCCGCCCTCTTTCAGGCCTTGCCCGACCTCGTCCTGACGGTCGAGCCCGACGGCACAATCGTGGACATCAAGCCGGGCCTCGAGGAGATCCCGTACATGGAGGCCGCTGACCTGCTGGGGCGGCGCCTGCAGGACCACGAGCCTCGACATAGATTCCCCAGATCATGCATTCAGACATCATCTCCGCGACCACGGACCGACTTCGTCGCTACCTGATTGCGCTCGCCTGCGTGGGCGTGCTTGCGTGCGGTGACTCGGGAACGGACGTCGGCTCAGTCACAGTCACGATCGAGCCACTGGCCGGACTCGCCGTAGGAGTGGGGGGTAGGTACGACTTTCTCGCGGTCGCGACCGACGAGTCCGGCTCGTTGGTCACGCTGGCCGTGAGGGAGATCACCTGGTCGATCGCGAGTAGCGCCATCGCGACCATCGACCAGAACGGTCTCGCGACCGGTGTTTCCGCCGGCGTGACCACCGTGACGGCATCGGTGGGCGGCGCGAGCGGCACGGCCCAGCTGGAAGTGTACGTCCCCGATCTGACGTCCTCGTTCGAGGTAGGGACCAGCTACTTCGGGCGGAACGAATACATCGAGTACATCCCGGGTGACCTGCCGCTCATTCTGTCCGCGCCCCACGGCGGCGCGCTCCAACCGGCGGAGGCGGCCGACCGCACGTTCGGTGTAACGGGCGCCGACCGGAACACTGCTGAACTCACGCTGGCCGTGAGGGAGGCACTGATCGAGCAGACTGGTTATGCGCCGCACGTCATCATCTCGCACCTCCACCGGAGCAAGCTCGACCCCAACCGGGAAATCGTCGAGGCGGCACAGGACGACCCGTTCGCCGAGAACGCGTGGCACGAATTCCAGAACTCGATCACCTCGGCGCGGGCCATAGCCGAGGGCGATTTTGGAGGCGGCCTGTACTTCGACATGCACGGTCACGGCCACTCTGTCCCGCGGGTGGAGTTGGGCTACCTCCTCAGCTCCGCTCGCCTCAACGGCCCGGACGACGAGCTCAACAACCTCACGACCGTACAGCTCACGAGTATTCGGGAGCTCGGGCGTGTTCGGCCATCGACTTTCGCCGAGTTGCTGAGAGGTGAGACGTCCCTCGGAGGGTTCCTGGCCGACGAGGGCGTGGAATCCGTGCCGAGCCCCGCTTCGCCGGGGCCCGGGACCGACGCCTATTTCACGGGTGGTTACAACACGCGCCAGCATGGATCGAGGGCCGACTCTGAGCTCGTCAGCGGCATACAACTCGAGCACCAGTTCCCGGGGCTTCGAGATACCGACGCGCACCGGCGTGAATATGCCGACCAGCTCGCGCGCGCGGTGCGCCTCTACATGCTGGAGCACTTCGGCTACTTCGAGCCGCAGGGCTGAAGAAAGCATCTCGAACGGCCCAATAGGCGGTTTCAGAGCAACGGGTATCTGTTGACCCTCACGTAACGTGAGGTCGTAACTTCCCCACTCGAAGAACGCTCGTGCGGCGGATTCGGCGCCGCGGCGCAGGGAGGCTCCCCGTGGAACAGGCTCTCAAGGTCGGCGCGCTCACGAAGCGGACCGGACTCACCGTCCGAACGCTTCATCACTACGACGAGATCGGCCTCCTTTCTCCCACCGCCCGCACCCATGCGGGGCACCGGCTGTATGGCGAGGCCGAGGTCAAGCGACTTCAGCAGATCGCGTCACTGAAGCAGTTGGGTCTGCCTCTCGACGAGATCAACGAGTGCCTGGCTCGGCCCGAATACTCACTGGACCGCGTGCTCGAGCTACAAGTCGATCGCATACGGGAGCAGATTGAGCGCCAGGAGCGACTGCGGGAGCTGATCGAGTCCCTACGGGCTCAGTTGCGCTCGGCCAAAGGGGTCTCGATTGACGACCTGACCAGGACCATCGAGGTCACGACCACTTTCGAGAAGTACTACACGCCGCCGCAGATGGAGCAGCTCCGGCAGCATGCCGGCGACGTGGGGCAGGCGCGTATCGACGCGGTCCAGAACGAGTGGATGGAGGTCTTCGCCGCGTACGAGAGAGCGATGAACGATGGGCTCGACCCGTCCTCGGACGAGGTCTTGGAACTCGCGCGTCGCTCCACCGCACTCGTGGCAGAATTCACCGGCGGCGATGCAGCGATTTCGTCATCCCTCTCCGACATGTACGAGACCGAGGGTGGCGAGCGGGTCATGGAGGGCCATGGCGTTCAGATGGCGCCGGGCCTCTGGGCATACATGCAGCGGGCGAGGGAAGCGCTCTCCGGCGGCTCCTGACTACAGGGCGCACGTAGCAAAGGGGGCGGCCGGCTTCCCGACCACCCCCTTTCCATCCGGCGCGCCCATAGGCCCACGGACGCCTAGTGGCTTCTAGCCGCCGGTACGGTCACCTCTGGGCCGGAGCGGGTTGCGGCCCTCACGCGTGCTCAGGTCGATCTCCCTCTCCTCTCCGTTCACGATGATCGTCGCGGTCTCATCACCGTCGAACGTGATCGTCATCTCGGCCTCACGGGTGCGTGTCTCATCCCCGCTCGTCATGACCGCGTTCATAGTGCGGCTGATCGAGCCCGAGATCGGGTATCTCGGATCGGAGCCCGGAATCGGCACTACCACGTCGTGATAGGTGAAGTTACCGGTCATCTCATAGGACCGCGCGCCGTCGTCGGTATGACGACTGCGCGCGATGTCCTCCGTACCGGTTCCGTTCCACGTGCGATGCGTCTCCTCGCCCTCGAGCCCGGTGATCGTCTTGTCACGGGTCCGCGAGATCGTCGCGGTCCAGTTGTCACGGGCGACCTCACCACTGACGTCGCTCACGTAGTGAATGCTCGCCGTCGTCAGCTCGTCGAACTCGTCCTGGACGTTGCCGGCCGCGTCGAAGAACGTCATCTCTCGCGTCCCGGAAAGCGGACTCCCGATACCGTCGCGACCACCGGGGCGGCCTGGTACGCCGCTCGGACCACCTTGGGGGGAGAAGCCAAAGTGCGTACTCCACACGCCGAAGTCCTCCAGCGTGGCATCCGCCGCTACGATCGCCATGTCAAGCAGGAGCGCATCGTCCAAGGCGTCAGGTCCGCTGGTATCCGTACATGCACCCGTCAGCGCTACCCCAAGCACAGCGAGGATCCTACCCGACCGATTTAGTTGCTCTTTCATCCCGTTTCCTCTCATCCCGTTGGGAGCGCACCTCCCCGTTAGTGCACAATGGGATGCGCGCCTCGCCCACAACGTTAAATGCGGCTGCGACAGGCTGCGACAGAGATCTTCGTCAGACCCGATGATGCATGGCCCAAAAGGGGGCCGACGTGCCGCCTAGCGGCCCCCCGGCCCGGTCACATAAGGAGCGCGCTCGAAGACCAGAATCGTGCGTTCGCCGGGTAGCTCCCCGGCACGCAGTGTCGTGACGTGGCTGCCGACGCGCTGGACGCCTTCCCGACCTTCCAGCCACGGGCCTATGTCGCCCAGGTCACTCGGCGAGTCCTCTTCGACCTCCAAGTCCCCCAGCCTGTAGTGCATCGGCACCATGATGCGGGGCTGGACCGACCCGAGGATCTCCTGCGTCGTCTCTTCGGAGAGGATGTGATAGACGCCATCCGCGGGCATCAGTAGGACATCGACCCTGCCCATCGCTTCCACTACGGCGGGGGTGAGGGGTCCGTTGTCGCCGATGTGAGCAATTCTCAGCCCCGCGGCCTCGATCACCATCACGGTGTTGAGTTGGCCGAACTCCATGCCGTACGGGTCCGCGTGCTTCCCCTCCACGCCGGTCACGGTGAAGTCCCCGAACGTGAAAGTGCCGGGCTCGTCGACTACGGCGACCGACGCGTCCCATGGGAACGGCATGTCACGGTAACGGCCGGCGTCGTGATCATAGTGCGGATGCGTGATGAGCACCGCGTCGGGCTCGATCCCCTCGGGCCAGTCATATCCCAACCAGACCCGACTCGCGTACGGATCGATCAGGAGCTCCGTGCCGTCCGGTGCCCTCAGCAGGAACGATGCGTGGGCGATGTATTCGACCTCGATCCCCGGAGCGCTGGCGTCGGGCGGGGCTTCCAGCGTCGGCTCAGATTCGACCTCGCCCGAGCACCCACCGGCGGTCGCCAGTGCGAGAAGGAGGGTCGCGGTGACCCAGTGTGAGCGGCTCACGCGCGCATGCGCGCGGTCAATCGGTCAACGCACATCGTCCAGTGTGGCAGCCGTGGGCCATGCCGGCTGGCCGGTCCCGCCGAAGTGGCGACGTTCTTGACTCTCCGCAGATGGGTCCCGAAAGCGAATCAGGCTCGCCAAATGTCGCTCCGTGGGTTTGCCCAGTGCCTTGGCCAAAGCGCTGGTCCCTTCTTCTAGGATGTCCGCCACCTTGCGGGAGGGCATGCGTTCGGTTCCATCACGCATCGAGCTCAGTCGGGCGAAGTGCTCCAGCCCGTTCATGAACCCGGGAACGGCAGTGATCGCCTCCGGGTCGTTCGTCAGGAGCCGACGACTACGGGTACCCACGTTGAGAGGAAGAGCCCTTCCGTGAAGTCCGGGAGAGGATCGTCTCTGGTGACCGCGTTCAGCACGCCGAGCACCTCGTCGGTGTCCATCTGACGCGGCCTCCCCTGCCAGACCCAGACGGCGTGCTCGATTGCATGGAGCGCGTCCCATGCCAGTTGGCGCCCTCGGTTCTGGAGACGGCGGCGTTCGAAGAACCACTCGACGACCGCGACGGTTATGACGAT
>Ga0066376_10000170_pt1 | contig 56889 bp, 50 predicted proteins | sample Knorr_S15_td_Bot_FD_77009 | JGI IMG/M metagenome (GOLD analysis project Ga0066376, IMG submission 77009) | Marine microbial communities from Southern Atlantic Ocean transect - Knorr_S15_td_Bottom_ad_5009_LV_A | ecosystem: Environmental > Aquatic > Marine > Oceanic | place: Southern Atlantic...
GAAATCCTCGATCTCTCTGCAGTATTTCCAGCCAATGACCGGTTGAACCAACGGGCGCGCTTCGCCCGCTGCAAGATTGTCATATTTCTTGAGAGTCTTGCCCCCGTTGTCGGCGTGATCTATACTCACGAAATGGTCAAGCAAAAGGCATTCACCGTCGAGGAAGCCAACGCCATGATCCCTATCCTGGATGCGGTGCTCGACGCCTTGGAGGAAAAGTCTCTCTCGTTGCGCAGCGTCCAACAGAAGTTGCAGATCCTGGACGCCATGTGGGGAGATGCGGTAACCGCAACCGGAAATCCCGACCACGGCGAGTATCGCCAGTACCGCGACAGTGCGAGTCGGCTGGTCCGGGAGTTCAGAGAGATCGTGCGATCAGAAATACAGGGGCGCGGCCTGCGCTTCCCACCCGGCGGCGTAGAGCACGGCCTGGTGGACTTTCCGTCCACCTTCAAAGGTCGCTGGATCTATCTATGCTGGCAGCGCGGCGAGAGCCAGGTCTCCCACTGGCATGAGATCAACGCGGGTTTTTCGAGCCGGCAGGAGATCGACACCGAGCACATAGTCTCAATGGGCAAACTGGACGACCCCGACCTCCTGGACGATTCAATCCTCGACTACTGACGCCAGATCCGTGCCCCCGCGTGCGTTCTCACGTCTGGCGCATGACCCACCGCTCGGGTCAGCCCCCCCGATGAGCGCCCGTCAGAATCCGTACAGCCGCGTGAGAAGGACGCAGTCGTTCTCACGTCTGGCGCATGACCCATCGCTCGGGTCAGCCCAGCCGATGAGCGCCAGTCAGGATCCGAGAAGCCGCTTCCCGAGCATCGCCGAACACCCACTCCACCGCCTCGCAGTTCTCCACCACGCGACCCACGATATCGGTACAGCGCTCCTCGAAATCACACAGATTGAAGGAGTGCGCCAGCAGTCTCCGGGCAGCCTCCGCGGGTCCAATGGGTTTGCATGAGACAGCCGATCCGGGCTTCAGGCGGGGAAACAGCATCAGTCCCAGGACTGACGGCTCGAGGTCGTTATCTCCGTCGATTACGCTCGGGGAGACGTAGCTGTACTCCGCAAAACGCTTGAACTCTGGCGTGTAGGCACCCCTGGCAAGATCTGGAAAAAGCGCCTGTGTCTCTGTGTGGAGTATGAGATCGCGGCGAAAAGGCACGAGCTTGAGGCGGCCGGGATCCAAGAGGGCCACTTCGTCGGTGAAAATCCGCGCCCCGAGCCGGGCGAGAGCGACGACGAGGGTGGTCTTGCCGGCGCCGTGCTCGCCGATCAGAACCATGGCTTGCTGACCCCGAACCTGGGCAGCGGCGCCGTGAATCTGCAGGAAGTGGCCAAGACGCTCCATGGCCTGGGCCGTCAGCGCCCACTCCAGATCTTGGAAGAACTCCGGGAGTGCCGGCTGACTGCAGATCTCTTCCCCTCCGCACGACAGCACAAAACGGCCCTCTGATCGGCTCAGCCGATAACGCCTGCCCGGATTCCCATCGGCGATGCGGGCACCGCTGTAGACGCTTTCAGCCAGTTCCCGCAGCTGCCGGTCAGTGCCCTGCAGTGAAAACTCAAAATCCGCAATCCGGTACAGGCAGGACCACACTTCAAGGCACATGTGCCCGTCCCTACCTACCGGCCCGTTGATAGTGTCCTGCCCAGCCAACACGCTGCATTCTGGTGCCGACCCGTCCCGGCCAGCTGTATTGCGAACCGGCCGCTCGGCATCCTCGGTGCTGACGCAGACGACAGACTAGGCGGCGAGCCTCTTGTCCGCGGGTGAAGCGGAGCGGAGCTGGTCGAGAACTCGACGACTCTAGGCAATATCTGCCGCCAGAAAGGAGCGCCTCACATCGCACTGCCGGCGCCCCTGCTCCACCCACTTCAGGTCCTCGGTCAGCTCCTCGTACCGCGCCATCAACGCCCGCGCCTCCTTCTCCTGCTGAAGCAGAACCGCCCGCATCTGTCGCATTTTCCACGACGCCAGATACCTGAGTGAAAGAGGCACCACCACGAGCAAAACGAGAATCGACATTCCCATCTCCCAAAAAAGGGTTAAAGATACCACTTACTATCACATAATACCTTTTCATGGTATATCGACAGATGCGTGGATAACGTCAGTCGAAGTATTCCGTGACGCTCAAAGCCACCGAAAGATCCGATCAGCCGACTTAGCGGCGTCGGGGCTGCATCAACCAGCCGAGAAGAGCCCTTTCTTCTCGGCTCGGACGCTCAAGGACACCGAAAGATCCGATCAGCCGATCAGCGGCGTCGGGGCTGCACCAACCGGCCGAGAAGGGCCCTTTCTTCTCGGCTCGGACGCTCAAGGACACCGAAAGGTCCGATCAGCCGATCAGCGTCCGACGAGCTCCAACTCCCGGATCAGCATCCGCGCCAGCCGACGCTCTCGCTTGGTGCCGGCAGCGACGAGGGCGAGCATGAACTTGCAGTTTTCCGACGCGCCGTATTCCTTCACGATCGCGGCCATGGCCTTGGCGCTCTCCTCGGGAAGTCCGGCTTCCACATCGGCAAGGAGATCTGATAGTGTCATATATCGTCTGGAATCGCCCGGACCGGCCTGGGGGGTTAGCGATGCATCCGCATCCAATTTAGCGGGATCTCCAGACTACTGTCAAGCCGTGGACGGTCCATCTCGATGGTCCTCTGAAAGGCCTTGACCCAGCCCTTTGGATTTAGTATCATTGGCTCCAGCTTATACAACGTGTAGTGGCGCTCATGGCTTCCCTCCACAGGATTATGTGGCAGTGCCGCTGATGCTATGGTCTCCTCCCCTCCTCTGAGCGCTGCTTCTCCGACCGTGTAATTACGGCATCCACCCCCGGTTTGCGGCCGCGATTTTTTTGTCGGTCTGTCCTGTAGGTCCGACCCAGAGGCGCATATCTCACGACCAGAAGCGCATATCGCAAGGCCAATGGCGCATATCGCAAGGAAGGAGTATCTCGGTGCGGCTATCTGACCTGGAGGTGTTCGGCTTCAAGTCTTTCATGCAGAAGGTCCACATCCCCTTTGGGGCCGGTATCACCGTCGTCGTGGGTCCTAATGGCTGCGGCAAGTCCAACATAGTTGAGGCGATCCGCTGGGTCCTCGGCGAACAGAGGGCCGGGGCTGTTCGGAGCCAGCGCATGGAGGATGTGATCTTCGCCGGCACTCGTCAGCGCAAGCAGCTTGGCATGGCCGAGGTCTCAGTCACCATCGACAATTCCGCCCACGATCTCCCCATCGAGTACACCGAAGTAACCATCACTCGCCGGCTGTTCCGCTCCGGCGACAGTGACTACCTCCTGAATAAAGTCCCTTGCCGCCTTCTCGACATCCAGAATCTTCTCATGGATACTGGGCTTGGCCCGGGCGCCTACTCGGTGATGGAGCAGGGGATGGTAGATGAGATCATCAGCGAGAAGACAGAGAATCGTCGGCGCATTCTGGAGGAGGCCGCGGGGATCACCAAGTACAAGGCCCGCCGCCGATCGACGTGGAACAAACTCGAGTCCGTCAATGAGGATCTCCTGCGCATCCAGGACACTCTTGTCGAGCTCAAGCGCCACGTCGACTACCTCGGCCGTCAGGTGGGCCGGGCCCGTCGCTACAAGAACTTGAAGGAGGAGTTTGACGAAAAGGAAGTCCTTTTCGGGCGTTACCAGCTGTTCCACATAATGGGCGAGCTCAAGCCCATGAAGCAGGAATTCTCCCAGCTCACCCGTTCATGGGAGGGGGGGCTCACAGTCGCCACGGCCCGCGAAGCGGAACTGGAGAAACGACGTCTGGCGGTTACCGAGGCGGAAAAGGTCCGCCAGGAGATTGGCGTACAGTGGACCCGCTGCGTGGAAGAGGTTCACCAGAAAGATGGCCAGCTCATCTCCGCCAGGGAGCGGCGGGAGGCCAGAGAGCAGTTCATTGAGAGAGCGGGGACACAGCTCAACGACCACCTAGGGGGACTCACATCCGCCCGGGAGCAACGTGCGGCCACAGGGCGCGAGCTGGAGACAGCTCGAACCATCCTGACGGGGTCGGAACAGCTGCTTCGGGAGCGGCAATCGGAGGCCGCCGATGCCGAGAGGGCCTACGAGACGGGCCGCCGCGAGCAGGAGGATGCGAGTCGACGACTCAGACAGATCCTCGACGAAAGAGGAGACCTCAGCCGCACAGCGGCGAGGCACCTCGCCGAGCAGGAGGCCTTGTCCGCCACGGTAACCAGGTCGGCCTCGGAGCTCGCCGAACTGCAGGCACAGTCGCGAACCGGCGAGGCCAGGGTGGAGGCCTGCGAGCGGGAATTGGAGCAGGTGCGCCGCCGCGTGGACGGAGTAGGTCGTGACTTTGAGGCAGCTCGTGACCGGAAAGAGGAGGTGCGGGCCAGACTCGAGGAGCTCGGCGAGGAACGAACGAATCTCCAGCGGACGGTCGAGTCCGACCTGGCGCGACTTCACGTGCTAGAGAAGGTGAGATCCGGCTATGAAGGCTACTCCGCCGGCGTCAGAAGCCTGCTGCTGGACTCTCCATACAAAGACGTCTTCGAAGGCGTCCTGGGAGATCTCATCGAGGTAGAGCCGGCCTATTTCCGGGCTGTGGAAACCGCCCTGGGAGATTCGCTGGAGGCCCTGGTCGCCCAGCGCGACGACGGCGTCCTGGACGCCATTCAGTATCTGAAGCAGAATTCCGGTCGCGCCGGCATCTTTCCCCTCGAGTGGCAGCACCCGCTGGAGGACAGGACCGTGCCGCTGCCGGACATACCGGGGTTCAGGGGACCGCTGGCGCAGCACGTGCGCACGACCGGAACCATCGCCCCGATCATTGACCGGCTGCTGCACAACACCTTCCTCGTTGACGATATTGCCTCGGCGGTGGCGTTGGCGGGGGGGGAACTCCGCGATGCCCGCTTTGTCTCGCCAGACGGCGAGGGCGTCGACCTGGATTGCGGCTGGGTGGCGGGAGGGGGTCACGGCCTGGAGGACAGCAGCGTCCTTGGTCGGGGTCGCCAGATCGCCGAAATCAGAAGCCGTGTCGCCCATGGGAAGGCCAGGCTCACGTTGGTGGAACTGGCCTCGAGAAGCGCCACCTCCCGCCGAGACATCCTGACCCGGTACACGGCTGATCTCAGCGACCTCGTGGACAAGCTCAGAAACCAGGAGCGGGAGGAGTCGCATGACCTGCAGGCAGCGGCTCTTGAGGTACAGCGTAGTCAGGAGCGCGTCGACCAGGTGGGCAACCAGCACGCCGAGGCCGAGATGGGGCTGAAAAAGCTCCGCGACGGCGCCGCGGGCACAGCGGCAAACCTCAAAACCGTGGAAGAACAGCTGATTCAGTTGGAGAGCCGGATACGGGAGAGAGAGGACGCGATACGCCTGGCGGCGGAGGTCCGCAGCGAGCGACAGGAAGCCCTGGGCGGCGTCAGGGTAGAAAGCGCCCGAGCTGGGGAGAAGGCGGGCAGCCTGCAGCGGGATTCGGAGCGCCTCGTTGTCATCGAGAGGAACCACGACGAGAACATAAATCGACTGAAGAGAGAGATCGAACAGGCCAACTCCGACCAGCGGCAGCTGATGGAGTCGGAAAGCCAGCTGACGGAGGGAATTCGGCAACTGCACCAGCGTCGGGAGGAACTGACCGAGCGCCGCGACGACAGGCAGCAGGAGTGGCAGGAGGTAATGGTCCAGGAACGTGAGCTTCTTGCCGAGATCGGCAAGCTACAGCGCGAGTTGAACTCTCAGAAAGATCGCCGGCATCAGTTGGAACTGCGCCTGACTGAGCTTGAGGGACAGTCGTCCCGGATGCGCGAGCGCCTTCTCGAAGAGCAGTCGGTGGATCTGGAAAGCATGGGACCGGTGATCGAAGAGGGCTTCGACCCGGAAGGCCTGGAGCGCCGCCTGGCGGAGCTGCGCAATGCCATTCAGCGGCTGGGCGCGGTTCACGTGGGCGTCCTGGAGGAGTACGAGGAACAGAAGGAGCGCTACGACTTCCTCATCCGCCAGCGCGACGACCTCATGGGCGCCTCCGAGGATCTGAAGAAGACACTTCAGCTTATCGACCGCACGGCGCGGCGCATGTTTCTCGAGACTTTCGAGGGTATTCGTCTGAAGTTCAAGGAGACCTACGCCCGCTTCTTTGACGGCGGCGAGGCCGACCTGGTGCTGGAAGCCGACGCCGACCCGCTGGAGTCCAGCATAGAGATAAGCGCCCGGCCGCGGGGCAAGCGGCTGCAGAGCATCGCTCTACTGTCGGGAGGAGAGCGGGCGCTGACGGCGATCGCCCTCCTCTTCGCCATCTACCAGGTAAAGCCCAGCCCTTTCTGCATCCTGGACGAGGTGGACGCCCCGCTGGACGATGCCAACGTCGACCGGTTCCTGAAAGTGCTGAAGGAGTTCGCCGGGACAACGCAGTTCATCATGGTGACGCACAACAAGCTGTCCATGAGCGCCGCCGACACCCTCCACGGCGTTACCATGCCGGAGGAGGGGGTGTCACAGATGGTGTCTGTCCAGATGGGGAAAGAGGCACTGGACCAAGCTGCCGGCTGACGGCCGGATACGGCCGGGTCTCAGCGCGACAGCTTCAGTCCGTAGGGATCTTTATCCACCAGAAGACGCGCTCGGTCCGCCACCCGGCTGTCGTCGGCCGCCAGGGCGCGCGCTAGGAATTCGGGGTGGGTTGTCAGGAAAGTGCGCATCGCACTCTCGGGATCGCGGAAGTAGAGGGTCAGCGCCTGTCGCTGGCCCTCGTCGATGACCCCCCCATCAAACAGCGCGGTGAAGAGGCCCTCATCCACTCGCAGCAAGCTCCCTGCCGCCACCCCCATGCCTGCCAGCGCTTCCATGCCAGTCTGTGCCCTGTCCACCACATTCAAGGCGTAGGCCATCTCCGCACCCCGCTCCCTCAGAGCCGGCACCCATCCCCTGACATAGCTGGAAGCCTCTGTGACCAGATCGGCGACGTGGAGAAAACGCCGGCCGTGCAGATCGTCTGCCCTCTCTCTCCCCCCCCGCCCCTCGCCCTCGTGCAGGACCGTGCGCAGATCCTTGTAGATGTAGAGGTGCGGCACGCCCAAGCGCTGGGCGACAGCGGGCGAGAAAAACCAGTCGCGACGCTCCCCGCCCGAGACCCCGTCCACCTTGCCGACGGAGGCCATTTCAGCCGGGCCCCGCGCTTCTGTTACAGCCGTGGCTCGCGCCACAAGGGCATCGATCACCGCGCGATATCCGGCATGGTCCGCGTACATCGTCTCGATTCTGGCCAGGAGCTCGTTCGGAAAGCTCTCGATTTCGTCTTTGTGCCTATCGATGAAGGTGAGGAATTCCTCGGCGGGGCCCGGACCTCCCATCAGGTAGTGGGTATTGATGTAATACGGCCCGATCGTGCCGGAGGTGTAGAAGAACACTTCACCGGCGGGAGCGATGCGCAGGGCCCCCGATTGTACGATGGCCTCAACCAGATCGTCGGTCATGCGGGTAAATCGGCGTCGTCGAGATCGCGCAAGCTGGGGTTGGCGAGGTCGCGTTCTGACAATGTGACCTCAGCCGCCTCGATTCCCCAGGCCAGGCCGATGTCCGGATCGTCCCAGGTCACGCCGAATTCGTCCTTGCCGCCGTCGTAGTACTGGTCTACCACGTAGATGATGGTGGCGTCGGTGAGCGCCAGGTATCCGTGCGCAACCCCGGAAGGGATGAATATCCCGCGAGGCCTCTCGCTATCGATGTCCATAGTAAAACCAGCTCCCCGAGTCGGCGAGCCTGGGCGAAGATCGTACAGGCCGACGCGGACGCTGCCGTCCATGCACTGCCAGTAATCGACCTGTTGATGGTGGTAGTGGAGCCCTCTCAAAACCCCTCTCCTGGACTCCGATCGATTGCACTGCAGCTGCTCCCACGTGCGTTGGGGGAACCACTCCCGACGGAAGATCTCGGTGAACTGGCCGCGTTCGTCCGACACGGCCTGGTGCACCACAGTGAAAACCCCGTGAATCTGCTCTGACTCCCTCAGTCGCTCAGCCAACTCCCCTTCTCCCTTCCATCAAGATCAACCGCAACACTTTTTGTACTTCTTGCCGCTGCCGCAGGGGCAGGGGTCGTTGCGACCCACCTTTGGCGCCTCCCTCCTAAAGGTTGCCACCTTCTCGGGAAAGAGGCCGCCGTCCAGAACGTCCTTTGGCCTCTTCCCCTCCAGGCTCTCTCGCGGGGTTTCCATCCATTCGTCGTGAAGTTCCTTGATGGAATCGTCCACCACATTGGTCCCAAGACCTGCGGCGGTATCCTGTGAGAAGCCCTTCTCCTCGCAAAACATACCGAAGTCGGCCACCAATGCCCCCCGGGGGGACGACATCAGCTGCTCGAACTGGGCGCGATCGACACCTGGAGGCAGCTCCATTTCGGCGAGGGCAGCAGCGGCGTCGATGGCCTCGGCCGGAGCTTCGTCCTCAACGCTCTCGGCGTCCTCGCCGTCATCGTCTTTTTCCGGTGGCGCTACCTGAGCCGCGATCTCCGCTAGAATCGCCCCTAGCTCTCCGGCTACGTCACTGGGGCCATCGGGAAGGGCCTGCTCGAGGATCCAGGCTACCTCCTCCCCATCCTCGAGCAGCTCCACCATTTCCTCACAGGAGAAGCGCGGAATTTTCCGTGTTTCGCACAGTTGGGCCAGACGTTGTTGTGTCAGTTCCGGTATAGACATGTCGGCGCGTTATTCTAGTGCTGTCCGGCGCAAATGAGTCGGTGTAACGGGCGAACCGGGATGGATCGGCGGCCGTGCGCCGATGGAATTGCGCCGGACAGCACTGATTGGAGGACAGTGGCTCAATCGAGTCTGAGTCCTGAATCTAGCCCCAACGCCGACACAGGTCAAAGACGAAGACAGGAGCTTCAGCCACGTCTTTCGAGGCGTGGTTTTCCCTCAGCTCCGCCGCATATGCCCGGGCTTGGGGATTCCAAAGCCCTCAGAATCCTGAGGAATTCTCAGAAAGTGGACAATCGACGCGACCTGATCCTCCCTGGAAGCACCAATATGTACGGCATCGAGGTGTCCAAGCGGCGGCTTGGATCCGCCCTGGGAAGGCTCCCACCCCTGAGAAATCAACCTGGCGAGAGGTATCGGGGTACGTGGCCAGCTGAACTTCAACCGCCTGGAAGAATCGTGGTACACATGTTGCTTCCACTCTCTCAAGGTCGCCCCGATCAATAGTGTCCATGGTGGCGCCTGGTTTATGTGGAGAGCGGGAAACTGCAGCGCAGTTGCATTTGGGCCGATATATATAAGGAGATCTCTCATGACACCGACTGACCGCCTTTCCGACAAAGCTGTTTTGATGCTGGCCGCAAGAGACCAGAAAAACCTCGCCATCCTCGTCAAGAGATACCGGACGCCGCTGTACAACTTCGTCTATCGGTTCGTAGGCGACCGGGAAACGGCCGAAGACATTGTCCAGGAGACTTTCCTGCGCTGCATTCGGCACCAACACCAGTATCCGACTATCGAGCAGGTCTCCACCTGGCTCTACACTATTGCCGGCAACCTCGCCAAGACCGAACTGCGTCGCCGCAAGCGCTGGCACTGGATTCCCATAGGCCCGAGTGAGGAGGAGGAGCGCTCGACCTTCTACGAGCCGGTGGATTCCGATCCCCTGCCCGGTGAAAGCACCGACACCAGGAGCGTGCACCATTCGGTGGTGACTGCCATAGATGGCCTGCCCGAGGAATTTCGGCAGGCCGTCCTGCTCCGCGACCTCGACGGTCTGTCATACGAGGAGATCGCCAAGATCATCGACTGCCCCGTGGGCACGGTGAAGTCGCGGGTCAACCGGGGCCGTATCCGCCTCCAGCGCAACCTCCGCACTCTCGCCGAAGAGATCATCGGCTCGCTTTCGGTTACCAGCACTCTTCGCGCAGCTTAGCACTTTTTGTGCAGCTGAGCACTCTTCTTCGCGCAGCTTAGCCAGGCGCGCCCAAGTCGCAGTTCAGGAGAGCTTTACAGGCGGGGGGAAGCCACTCGCCCCGCCTGCTTTTGTTCTCCCCATCCCCTTCCGTTGATCTGATGTTGGAGCCGCCGCCGGTCTCAGCTCCGGATGGTCTGGTGTAATTCGTCGGTGCTTGGTCTTATCTTCTTCTGCTCCAGCCATAACCCTCATGACCACACCCCACTCCGCGGAGGTAGACAGAGCGTTGAATCCCGTAATCGACAGGCAGCGTTTGCTGAGCAATCTGGAAAGGCTTCTCCTCGCCCACGCCCCCTCCGGATCGGAGCAGGAGGTCGACCGCCTCTTTCTCGAACTCACCGAAGGGGTCGGCAAGGCCCGCTGGCAGGACGCGGCCGGCGGTATTGTCATCCACATTGAGGGCGCCCAACTCAAGGGTGCATCTGGCGCTTCGCCCGTCGCCGTCACCGCGCACAAGGACGAGATCGCCATGATCATCAAGCGCGTGGAGGACGGGGGACGATTGCGCGTGCGTCCTGTGGGTGGGCTCCACCCATGGGCCATCGGTGAGAGCCCGGTGGAGATCGTCACCGGCAGTGGCCTGGTTCCCGGTGTTCTCTCTATCGGGTCCAAACACGTGTCCCAGGAGAGTCCAGCCGGCTCTCTGAAAGACGGCAAGCCGCTGCTCTGGGACAACATGTGGGTGGAGACAAAACTGGACGAGGACACCCTCCGAAAACTGGGGGTCCGCGTCGGCAGAAAGGTCGTCCTGTCCAGGACGAGGAAACCGAGCTGGAGGCTGGGCGACGATTTCGTCTGCGGCTACAACCTGGATTGTCGCGGCGGCCTGGCCATCCTGATCGAGGCGGCTCATTTCCTGCGCGAGCGACCGCCCGCCCGCGACGTCTACCTCGTGGCCAGTTCCGAAGAGGAGATCGGCGCTCACGGCGCGGTCTACTCCGTGGGTCAACTTCCGGTCGACACCATCGTCGCCCTCGATGTGGTACCCGTGGCCGAGGAATACCAGACGCGCAATTGCGGCGATCCGGTGCTGGTGTGCAAAGACCGCCAGGGAGTCTATCACGAGGGCATCATCGATCGGATGGAGACGCTGGCCAACGAACTGGACTTCGGGGTGCAGACCGCGGTGTTGACCTCCTACGCCAGCGACGCCAGCATCGCCAAGGCCTCGGGCTCGGCCGCCCGCTCCGTCCTCATCGGGTACCCGGGCGACAACACCCACGGATACGAAATCTGCTCGGTGAGCGGCCTCGTCAACAGTGCGCGGCTGCTCCTGGCCTATCTCTGCGATACAGGGGGATGACTCGTCGGCGTGAATGAACAGAAATAAATGGGGAGGCCGGTTTCGGCGAGACAGGGGACGAGCCTCGGTAAGCCCAGACTGACACGTGGACGAATCAGCAGGCGGTGATGGTCAGAACGCTCGCCGCACAAAGAACTCGAGCATCTCCCTGAGCCGGTCCCGGGAGGGACCGGCAGGCAACAGCTCGAGGTGCGCCAGACTCTCATCGGCCTTGCGCTTCCCCGTCTCTTCAGCGTAGGCCACCGCCCCGTAATCCTGGGCCATGTCGATAACGCGGTCGATATCTTTCTGGGATGTGTCGCAGCGATCGCTGTGGAGGATGGCCAGGACCTGCTCTCGCTCCGCCGGGGCGCACTTCTCCAGCAGATCGATGATGATGAGGGTTCGCTTGCCCTCGGCGATATCGCCACCGCGCTCCTTGCCGTAGGCCCCACCGATCACTCCGGGCGCCTTCCCCTCGTCTTCCTCGGTGGATAGCAAGTTCAGTAGATCGTCGCGGATCTGGAAGGCGATGGCCATGGCCTCGCCGAACTCGCCGATCGCCCGCCGTTGCTCAGCGCTGCAGCCAGCGATGATCGCCCCCGCCGTGCACGGCCCCCTCCCCGTGTACCACCCCGTCTTTTTGCGCAGCATGGTCATGAACTCCGCCTCGGTAGGGACGTAGCGCTGGCGGATCCAACCGACGTCGTAGGCTTGGCCTTCGAAGGTCTCCCGCGAGCCGAGGGTCATCTGCTGGATGAGTTCCAGAGTCTTTTCGGCGCCGAGAGTCTCCCGATTGTCGCACAGGATCTCAAAGACCTTGGCGTATAGAGCATCGCCGACGTTGATGCTCAGCGGCGTGCCGATGAGTTTGTGGATACAGGGACTACCGCGGCGCAGATCGGAGTCGTCTTCGATATCGTCGTGGACGACGGCGAAGGACTGAAACATTTCGAAGGCGGTAGCTGTGCGAATGGCGGTATGTACGTCGCCGCCGAGGGCCTGACAGGCGAGGAGCACGAGAGCGGGCCTGGAGCGCTTCCCACCCCGCTCGGGATAGTCGCGCATGGGCACGTACATAAACTCCGCCGGCTCCTGCACCGGCAGATAAGAGAACAGCTCCTGCTCTATTAGAGGAATGTAGTGCTCGAGAAAATCGCGCAACTCCGCTGAGACGACCGACATCGGCGGATCACCCGGGTCCGGCGACCTTGATGCGGACAAGGGAGCGCTCGAGGGCGGCCTGAGCTCGAGCCATGTCCACACTCTCTCGTTGCCGCAAGCGTTCCTGCGCCCGTTCCCGAGACGCCTCCGCCCTGGCCAGGTCGATCTCCTCTCCGGATTCGATCGTTTCGGCGAGAACGATCACCCGGTCGCCGAGAACCTCGATGAATCCGCCGCTGCAGGCCATGTCCCGCGGCGAACTCTCACCTTCGGCCCGAAACGACAGCGTGCCGGTGTCAAGCGCGGCCAGCAGAGGCGCGTGGTTCTGAAGAACGCCAAAGGAACCTTCGCTACCTGGAGCCTGTACGTGATCGACTCCGCCGCTAAAGACGGTTCGTTCGGGAGTTACAATGTCGAGCTGAAACGCCATATTGAATCAATCCCGCTCAACCGAGCGTCTTGGCCTTCTCAATGGCCTGCTCGATGGTGCCCACCATGTAAAAAGCCTCTTCGGGCAACTCGTCGTAATCGCCGTCCACCAGGCCCTGGAAGCCCCGAACCGTGTCCTCGATTTTGACGTACTCGCCGGAAATGCCGGTGAAGACTTCGGCCACGTGGAAAGGTTGGGTGAGGAACTGCTGGATCTTGCGCGCCCTCTGCACGGCGAGGCGATCTTCGTCGGACAGCTCGTCGATGCCGAGAATGGCGATAATCTCGCGCAGGTCGCGGTAGCGCTGCAGGATCTTCTGTACCTGCTGGGCGACATCGTAGTGCTCCTCGCCGACGATATTCGGGTCGAGGATCCGCGAACTGGATGACAGTGCGTCCACCGCGGGGAAAATCGCCTGCTCGAACAGCGCCCGGTCGAGTACCATGCGCCCGTCCAGGTGAGCGAACGAGGTTACCACGCCCGGATCGGTGTAGTCGTCGGCGGGTACGTAGATGGCCTGCACGGAGGTGATCGAGCCCTTCTTGGTGGTGGTGATGCGCTCCTGAAGCTCTCCCATCTCGGTGGCCAGGGTGGGCTGATAGCCCACCGCCGAAGGCATGCGGCCCAGGAGGGCGGATACTTCGGCGCCGGCCATGATGTAGCGGAAGATGTTGTCGACGAAAAGCAGCACGTCCTGCCCCATTTCGTCGCGGAAGTACTCAGCCACGGTCAGGCCGGTGAGGGCGATGCGCTGGCGCGCCCCGGGGGGCTCGTTCATCTGGCCAAATACCATGGCCGTATTGTCGATGACGCCCGATTCCTCCAGCTCGAGGAGGAGGTCATTGCCCTCGCGCGTGCGTTCTCCCACGCCGGCGAAGATAGAGTACCCACCATGGCCGGAGGCGACGTTGTGGATGAGCTCGGTCAGGATGACGGTCTTGCCGGTCCCAGCGCCGCCGAACAGTCCCAGCTTGCCGCCGCGGGCGAAGGGACAGATCAGGTCCATGACCTTGACCCCGGTCTCAAGCATCTGGTCAGAAGTCACCAGCTCCTCGTGGGCGGGAGCCGGGCGGTGAATCGGCATTCGCGTTACGCTGTCGGAGAACGCCCCCTTGCCGTCGATGGGATCGCCGATCACGTTCAGCAGGCGGCCCAAGACCTCTTTTCCCACCGGGACCGTGATGGGCCCACCGGTATCGACCACTTCGACGCCTCTGGTCAGGCCGTCCGTGGCGTCCATAGCCACACAGCGGACCCGGTTCTCACCCAGATGCTGCTGCACCTCCAGTACCAATCTCTCCCCCTCCCCCCGCGCAATCTCCAGGGCATTGCGGATTGCGGGCAGCTCGCCATCGGCGAAATCGACATCGACAACGACGCCGACTATTTCAGAAACCGAACCTTGATTCATCGCTCAGACCTCTTGAAGATTGTATGTGTCGCCAACCCAAGGGAGACCACAGTCCACTCCGCGGTTGGCCTCGTGCCAGATACTCTTGTCATGCACTCTCGTCATGCTACTCTCGTCATGCTACTCTCGTCATGCTACTCTCGTCATGTACTTTTGTCAGGTAACCCAGGACCAAAGACCCGTTGCCAGGACCTTACGAGACGGCTTCAGCACCGCCGACGATGTCCATGAGCTCAAGGGTGATGGCGGATTGGCGCTCCTTGTTCATTTCCTGCGTCAGGTCGTCGATGAGCTCACCTGCGTTCTTGCTGGCGTTGTCCATGGCCGTCATGCGCGCCGCCTGCTCGCCGGCGTTGGACTCCAACAGGGCACGCCAGACCTGAAAGTTCACGTATCGAGGTACCAGGACCTCGAGGAGGCGCCCGGGGGACGGCTCGAAGATGTAGTCCTTCAACCCGCCCTGTGCGGTCTCCTGCCCTGGTACCTGATCCGGCTCGTCGGGAGCGATGGGCAGAAGTTGCAGCACTGTGGGCTGCTGACGCGCCAGGGATTGAAAGCGGCTGAAAACGAGCACAACTCGATCCGTGGCACCGGAAGCGAAGCGTTGGGTGAGATCAGCGGCGATCTCCTCCGCCCTTGAAAAAACCGGAGGGGCGCGAAAAACATCGGTGTGCTCGCGATCTATGGTGTATCCCCGCGCCCTGAAATAATCGCGGCCCTTCTTCCCCACGGTCACCAGATTCGCGGCGGTGTCGGGTTGGTCTCCCACTTGTGCAACCGCCTTGCGGCAGATCGCGCCGTTGAAGCCGCCGCAGAGACCGCGGTCGGAGGTCACCACTACTACGGTCGTATCAGAACCAGTCGCACTCGTGCCGGACGTACTCGTGCCGGACGTCTGGCGGAGCAGGGGATGGTCCCCCTCCCCGCCGCCGCTACCGTGAAGTCCGGATAGGACCCTGCCCAGGTGTTCGGCGTATGGTCGGGCCGCGAGAATCGCGTCCTGCGCCTTGCGTACCCGCGCCGCCGCCACCAGCCGCATGGCGTACGTCACCCGCTGGATATTCTTGATACTGCCGACGCGGGTTCTCAGCTGCTTCAGTGTAGCCAAGGTATTACTCCGACGTCTTGAAGACGCCCTTGAAGCGGTCGATGGCGGCCTCGAGCTTTTTCCGCGAGTCGTCAGTCAGTTCTTCTGAAGTGCGGATCTCGGCCAGGATCTCGGAGTGCTGATCCTTGAGGTACTCGAGCACCTCCCGCCCGAAGCGAACGACCTCCGCCGTAGGCAGCTCATCTATGCGGGTGGCTGCACACAGCATCGCCACCTGCTCCTCGTTCGCCATCGGTTCAAACTGTGCTTGCTTGAGGATCTCGGTCAGTTTCTCACCCCGGTTTATCAGGTTGCGGGTTGCCGCGTCCAGATCGGAGGCGCCGAACTGGGCAAAGGCTTTGACCTCGCTGTAGCGGGAGAGGTCCACTCGCAGCGTGCTGGCCACCTTTTTCATCGCCTTGGTCTGAGCCTTGCTGCCGACGCGGGACACCGAAGCTCCCACATCCATGGCGGGGCGCACACCGGCGTAAAACAACTCGGGCTTCAGCAGAATCTGACCATCGGTGATCGACCAGACATTGGTCGGGATGAAGGTAGACACATCCCCTTCGAGTATCTCGATGATAGGCAAGGCCGTGAGCGAGCCCGCTCCCAGGGCGTCATTTAGCTTACTGGCGCGTTCCAGGAGTCGTGAGTGCAGGTAGAAAACATCGCCGGGATAGGCCTCGCGACCGGGGGGTCGGCGCAGGACCAGACTCATCTCGCGGTACGCCCAGGCGTGCTTGGAGAGATCGTCGTAGACAATGAGGGCGTGTTCTCCCTTGTCGCGAAAGTACTCCCCTATTGAGCAACCCGAATAAGGCGCAATATATTGCATGGGAGCGGGATGGCTCGCCGGGGCCGAAACCACGGTGGTGTACTCCATGGCGCCGTGGGCCTCCAGCTCACCGACGATCTTGGCCACGGTGGAGCCCTTTTGCCCGACGGCGACATAGACGCACTTCACGTCGGTATTCTTCTGATTGATAATGGCGTCAATGGCGATGGCGGTCTTGCCAGTCTGCCGGTCGCCGATGATCAGCTCTCGCTGACCGCGGCCGATGGGAACCGTGGCATCTACGGTCCTCAGGCCGGTCTGCAGCGACTGCGTCACCGGTTGCCTGTCGATCACCCCGGGGGCCTTGCGCTCAATAGGCAGGGTCTCGCTCGTCTGGATTTCACCCTTGCCGTCGAGAGGCTCTCCGAGGGCATTGACAACCCGTCCCAGCAGCTCCTCGCCCACCGGCACCTCGACGATGCGGCCGGTGCGCTTTACGGTGTCTCCCTCCTTGACATGGACGGTTTCGCCAAAGAGGACGCAGCCCACGTTGTCCTGCTCCAAGTTGAGTGCCATCCCCATGACACCGTTGGGAAACTCCACCAGCTCCGTGGTCTGTACATTGCCAAGTCCGTGAACCCGGGCGATGCCGTCGCCGACGTAGAGGACGGTGCCCGTCTCGTATACGTCGATCTCCTTCTCGAAGCCCAGGAGCTGCTGCTTCAGTATTTGCGATACTTCGTCCGGTTGGACCATTGCTTCTGTGGGCATATTCCCCTACACCTTCCTCGGTTCCGTTACAGCTTCTGTTGAAGCTCAAGCTTCTACTAAAGCTTCGCGCAGACGCCCTTCATCTGGCGCCCCTCAGCCTGCGGTGCAGCTTGGTGAGGTACATATCCAATGTGCCGTCGAAGACCGTGTCCCCCAGTCGGGCGACCACGCCACCCCTCAGGGTTGGATCGACCTCCGCCTGCAGGCGAATCTCTCCTCCGGAGTAGGCGGCCAAACGCTGGCGAAGCCCTTCTAGTTGTTCCGGGTTCAGCTCGATAGCGGAGCGCACCTCGGCGGTGCGGACGCCCGACCGCTCGTCTAGGATCTCCACGCAGGCCACGGCGATTTCCGCTATCAGGGCCGCTCTGCCGCGGCGGGCGAGGAGACGCAGGAAGTTCAGGACCAATGGTTCCACCTTATCGGTGAAAATCCGCTCCAGCGTCGTCTCCACTAGCTGGACATCCACCAGTCGATTGCGCAGAAAATCCCGCAAGTCAGCCGAGGCATCCAGCGTCGCCGTCAGACCCTCCATGTCACTGCGGACGGCTTCGATTCCGGGCCCGGCCTCCGCAGCTGCATCAAGCAGGGAATTGGCGTAGCGTCTGACTACTTCGCTGGCACTCATAAGGCGATTGCCATTAGTCCTTCAGTTGCCGGCCGGTGCGTCGGGGATACTGGCAATGAGGTCATCCACCAGCTTGCGGTTGCGGTCGTCGTTCAACTCGGCATCCAGGATGACCCCGGCAGCCTGAACCGCCAGATCGGCGACCTCGCGGCGCAGCTCCGACAGGGCAGCTCGCTTTTCCGTCTCGATACTGCGGCGCGCGAGCTCCGCGGCCTGCTGCGCTTCCTGTCGGGCATCGGCGACAATGCCCTCCGACACCTTCTCGGCTGCCTCCCTCGCCTTGGCGACGATATCGCGACCCTCCTCTTCAGCGGCGGCGAGCACTTTCTTGTGCTCCTCCACTGCCGCCTGGGCCTCGTCGCGGGCCCTTTCGGCACCTGACACCGCCTCGGCGATCCCCTTCTCACGAGCGTCCAGAGCAGCCAGTAGTGGCTTCCACACCGTGCGACTGAGGACAAAGAGCACCACCAGAAAGGTGATGATGGTCCAGATGATGAGCCCCGAGTGTGGATCTAGTAGCATAGGGCTGTCAGCTCCCCTGGTTTCGCGAGTCCATCGTCGATTACTTCGTCACTACGATGAGGACGCAGATGATCTCCCCGAGCAGAGCCACTCCCTCGATGAGGGCGGCGGCAATAATCATGTTTGTGCGGAGGTCGCCCACCGCCTCAGGTTGCCGGGCGATGCCCTCCATCGCCCCTTTGGCCAGCAGGCCGATGCCCAGCCCGGCTCCGATGGTTGCCAGTCCGGCGCCGATCGCGGCCCCCAGATACGCGAGTTCCATCTTTTGAATCCTCCTTAAATCGGGTTTTTATCCAGCTCTCTTATCCCCTCTCTTCAATCAGTGCTCCGGGTGAGCGGCCATGCCGACGAAGAGAGCGGAAAGTAAGGTGAAGATGAATGCCTGTATGAAGGCGATAAAGATCTCCAGCATGTAGATGGCAGCTGCCAGAACAACCGAAGCGGGAGCCACCAGATAACTCTGCAGCATGATAATGAGGCCGAGAAACACCAGGATAGCCACGTGGCCGGCAATCATGTTGGCAAAGAGACGAATACACAGAGCAAACGGCTTGGCGAAAAGTCCTAGTATCTCGATAGGTATCATGATCGGCAGCAGCCACCAGGGGATACCGGACGGCACCAGACTTTTGAAGTAACCTATGGGCCCGTTGTTGACGATGCCGGTTATCTGAATGACTGCAAAGCTGCACAGGGCCAGGGCGGCAGTGACGCTGATGTTGCCCGTGGGCGTAGCGCTGTAAGGCAGCAGGCCGAACAAGTTGCAGAATAGAATGAAAAAGAAGATAGTGAGGAAATAGGGGAGGAACGGTTTTCCCCTTTCGCCCATGGCCGGCATCACCACTTCGTCCCGCACGAACAGGACCATCGCCTCGAACATATTGGCAAGGCCAGAGGGAACCACTTGGGGGCGGCGGAAGGCGGTCAGAAGTGAGACGATGAGGACGGCGCTGGCGGCCCACATCATCACCACGTGGCGGGTGATGGAGAGGTCGATGCCAAAGATGGGATCGAACACCGGCAGGTCGATTCTGCCGTCGAAGACATGGGGGGCGTTGATGAAGGGCACTTCCAGGAAGTTCGCGTCCAGGATGTGCCCTATGATGTCGACTTGTCCCGCCGCGCTCGCGTCACCTGCCATGTAATCCCCAGCCTATAAAGGACGGCCTAAACCTTGATTTCCGGTACCACATACCACCAACAAAATCGCAGAATAAACTAAGGGAAGGACTGTTTTTGTCAACCCGGTTTGTGGGTGTGGTTACGTCGGGAGGCAACCGCGTATCACGGCGACTTGCTCTCGCCGCGTTCGGCGGCGTCACGGCGCAGAACGGCGACGACTTCCACGGCTTGGATCACCAGAAAGGTTGGCAGGAGCGCCCCGACGTAATACAGCGGCTCCAGGTCGCCGAAGGCCAGGAGGAGAGCAGATAACCCGCCAACACCTACGAGTCGGAAGGCCATTCCTCCGAGCACGACGGGAATCGCGAGTTTTGGCCGGTCCCATACCCAGCGCAGGGCCAGCCACGCCGACAGACCGCTAGCGGCGGCTACACCCACGCCTGCGGCGACGCTTTCCCAGATCACTCGTCCTCCAACTCAGCCGTCCCCTGGCGGTCCGACTCTCCGGCGGTCAGCGTTTTGTACAGATGGTAGAATCCCGCTACCGCGCCAAGCAGGATGCCGCTGACCAGAAACAGCGGCGACGTCGACCAGCGCTCGTCCAACCACCAGCCTGCAAAGAGGCAAAAGACGATAGTGGCGGCGAAGGTCACACCGGAGCCGATGTAGGCCCCGGCTTGGGCGTATGAACCAAGAAACCCGTTTCTCTGGTTGGAACCGTCGGTTGGCTTGATCACGGATCGGCGGCCTTCGACCACCCGGATGTCGACCGGTGGGCGGGTGGGTAGTGGGGTCAGACGGTCAGTTCCGCAGTCACCCGATCGGTCTCCGGCGGAGCCGCTGTCGATGTGGCTGCGGCGGCGGGCCGGGAGCGATAGATGGAAGAAGTGGGGGCAGCGTCTTCGGGGGCCTCACGGTCTCCACTCCTGCCACACATCTCCCCCTCTCGCGAACCGCATTCGCACATGGGGCGTCCGAGGTCGTCCTTCATGGCGCCCAGGCCGCCACAGGTTCCCTTGATGCGGATATTGCCGAATATAACCCCGACGGCCATGACCAGCATCACCAGAGCACAACCGACAAAAACCGGTATCAGGAGATTCAAATCAGCTCACCAGAGTCAAGGTGGATACCCGTCAGCCGAAGTCGTCGAAGCGGATCATCTCGTCCTCGACCCCGAGGTCGTCCAGCATCTTGCGAACGGCCTGCAGCATGAGCGGGGGACCGCAAAGGTAGTACTCGATGTCCTCCGGAGAGGGGTGGTCGTTGAGATAGTTGTCCAGTACGACATTGTGGATGAATCCGGTGGCTCCGGTCCAGTTGTCCTCCGGCTGCGGCTCGGACATGGCGATGTGAAAGGAAAAGTTGTCGAAATCCTTCTCGATGTCGCGGAAGTGGTCCTCGTAGAACATCTCCTGACTCGAGCGCGCGCCGTACCAGTAGGAAACCTTGCGAGTCGTATTTTCCGTGTGGAAGAGATGGAAGATGTGCGACCTCAGCGGAGCCATGCCGGCGCCGCCGCCGATGTAGAGCATCTCCCTGTCGGTCTCCTGGATAAAAAACTCCCCGTACGGACCCGCAATCGTCACCTTGTCTCCGGGCTTCAGATTGAAGGTGTACGATGAGCAGATGCCGGGGTTGACTTTCATCCACCCGCCCGCGGCTCGATCGGGTGGGGGGCAGGCGACGCGGATATTGAGCATCACGATATTGCCCTCGGCCGGGTGATTGGCCATGGAATAGGCCCGTACCACCGGGTCCGGGCTCACCGTGCGCAGATCCCACACCTTGAAGTGGTCCCAGGTGGAGTGGAAGCGCTCGTCCACGTCGAATTCCCTGAAAGAACACTCGAAAGGCGGCACCTGGATTTGGATGAAGCCGCCCGATTCGTGATTGAGCTCCTCTCCTTCGGGGAGCTTCAGCATCAGCTCCTTGATGAAGGTGGCGACGTTGTCATTGGACACCACCTCGCACTCCCACCGCTTCACCGAGAACACCTCGGCCGGCACCTCGATCTTCATGTCCTGCTTGACCGAAACCTGGCAGGCCAGCCTCATCCCATCGCGGGCCTCGCGCCGGTTGATATAGGTCTGCTCGGTGGCCAGGATATCCCCACCGCCCTCGTAGACCATTACCTTGCACTGCGCGCAGGTGCCGCCTCCCCCGCAAGCCGATGATACGTAAATGTCATTGTCCGCCAGAACGTTCAGCAGCTTGCCGCCGGCCGGGGAGGAGACCGAGCGGTCCGCGTCGTCGTTGATGAGGATGCTGACATCCCCGGCCACCACCAGCCTCGAACGGGCCATCAGAATAACCGCCACCAGACCCAGGACCACGAGAGTGAACATGCTGACGCCCGCGCCGATTTCAAGCATCGTTCTGCCTACCCCTTCCGTTCCCTGTCATTGCCCGATTTTCGCTCGACGGCGTTCGCTTCACTACAGCTGGATGCCCGAAAAGGCCATGAAGGCCATGGCCATGAGTCCCACGGTCATGAAGGTGATTCCCAGGCCTCGGAGGCCCAGCGGCACATCGCTGTATCTCATCTTTTCCCTGATCCCGGCCAGGGCGACGATGGCCAGAGCCCAGCCGATACCCGAACCCAGACCATAGACAACGCTCTCGCCAAACCCGTAGTCCCGCTCCACCATGAACAGGGAGCCGCCCAGAATGGCGCAGTTGACGGTAATGAGGGGAAGAAAAATGCCGAGGGCGTTGTAGAGGGAAGGTACGAATTTGTCCAGGAACATCTCCAGAATCTGCACGCTGGCGGCGATGACGCCGATATAGCTGATCAGACCGATAAAAGTCAGGTCGGTCTGCCCCAGTCCCAGAAAAGCGAGGGCATCCTCCTTGAGGAGGTGCCGGTAGACGAGATTGTTGATGGGTACGGTTATTCCCTGCACCACGACGACGGCGACGCCCAGCCCGAAGGCGGTGGAGACCTTCTTCGACACCGCAATGAAGGTGCACATCCCCAGGAAAAAAGCGAGGGCGATGTTCTCGACGAAGACGGCCTTGATGAAGAGGTTCAGATACGCTTCCAGCATCCCCTTAGCCCTCCTCCTCGATCTGCTCGGTCTTGAAGCTGCGCAGTACCCAGATGAAGCCGCCGATGATGAAGAAGGCGCTGGGCGGCAGCAGCAGCAGACCGTTGGGGACGTACCAGCCGCCCGTGGAGGCCATGGCGAGGATCTCCTGACCGAAGAGCTGGCCCGAGCCGAAGAGCTCTCGGATTACGCCCACCACCAGGAGGATGATGCTGTATCCCAGGCCGTTGCCGACACCGTCGAGGAAGCTGAGTCCCACGCCTTCCTTCATGGCGAAGGCCTCCGCTCTCCCCATGACGATGCAGTTGGTGATAATGAGACCCACAAACACCGACAACTGTTTGCTCATGTCGAAGGCGTAGGCCTTGAGGAACTGATCGACGACGATGACCAGAGATGCGATGATCGTCATTTGGACGATGATGCGAATGCTGCTGGGAATGTGGTTGCGGATGAGGCTGACCGATGCGCCGGAGAAAGCCGTTACGAAGATAACGGCGAAACACATGGTGACCGCCGTCTCCAGCTTGCTCGTCACCGCCAGCGCAGAACAGATTCCCAGTATCTGCAGAGCGATGGGGTTCTGGTTGAAAATGGGGCTGAGCAGGGCCTCACGCGACTTGCCCATCCTACCTTCTCCTAGGTTACGTCCTCATCTTATCAAGATAGGGGCCGAAGCCCTTGGGTCCCAGCCAGTACTTGAGCAGACCACTTACCCCCCGGGACGTTATGGTCGCGCCGGAGAGGCCATCCACCTGGTGCTGCGACCCGGGCCGGCCGGGCACCACGCTACCGCGGATCACCTCGATGCGGACGTCTCCTTTGGCGCCAAAGGCCATCTTGCCGTTCCACAGCGCCTTCCAGTTGGGGTTGTCCACCTCGCCTCCCAGACCTGGGGTTTCGGCGTGCTCGTAGAACACCAGGCCTTTGATCGTACTCATGTCCTTCGCGTCGAGAGCGATGAAGCCGTACAGCGTCGACCACAGCCCCTTGCCGTGAACGGGCAGGATGACCCTGTCCACCCCCGCCTTGCCTGCGACCAGATATACGGGAGCGTACTTCGCTCTCCTCTTGATGCCGGCCAGGGCGCCGCCGGAAATTTCGACGCTGAGAGAGGGGTCCTTGACGGCCTCTCGCTGCTCGTAGGTCTCCGGATCCAACTCCGCCACGTATTCTCCGCTGGCCAGATCCACCACCTTCGCCTCGACGGCGGCGAAGAGATCGTCAACGCTCTTCCCCTCCTGCATGAGGCCCGCGGCCTGGAGGATGTTCTTTTTCTTGTCCAGGAGCTTGTTGATCTCCTGAATGGGCCGCAGCGTCACCGCTGCCGTGGACACGAGAACGGAAAACACAACGCACACGGAGAAGGCCACCAGAAAGGTCCTACCTACGGATTCGCGTGCCACCTCAACTTACTCCCGATTGCGACTCAGTCGTGTCGCGCTTCAAAGGCTTCACCGGTTCCTCGACAGGCTCATGCCGCCGTCCGAACTGCCCGGCGCTTGATGTTGGCCTGGACCGCGAAGTAGTCGAGGACGGGGGCAAAGACGTTGCCGAACAGAATGGCCAGCATGACCCCCTCTGGAAAGGCTGGGTTGACGACGCGGATCAGAACAGCCATGACGCCGATGAGCACACCGTAGGCCCAGCGGCCGGCGTTGGTGAACGAAGCCGACACCGGGTCGGTAGCCATGAACACGCAGCCGAAGGCGAAGCCGCCCACCAGCAGGTGCCAGAGGGGACTCATGGCGAACATAGGATTGGTGCTGCTGTCCACTGCGTGGAGCACAGCGGCCATGGCCAGGGTGCTGAGAGTCATGCCCACCATGATGCGCCATGACCCGAGGCCGGTGGCAATCAGGATGGCGGCGCCTACGAGGCAGGCCAGCACCGAAGTCTCGCCCATGGACCCGGGAATGGTGCCGAGGAAGGCCTGGCCCATACTGACCGAACTGGTAAGTGCCTCCATACCGTCTACCGGCACGAGCCCGAGGGGCGTGGCGTGGGAGTAGCCATCCACCCCCGCCACCCACACCCGGTCGCCGCTAATCTCGGCCGGATAGGCAAAATAGAGGAAGGCTCGCGCCGTGAGCGCCGGATTCAGAAAATTCTTGCCGGTTCCGCCGAAGATCTCCTTGCCGATGACGACGCCGAAGCTGATGCCGATCGCCACCTGCCAGAGTGGGATCGTGGGCGGCAGAGTCAGCGGGAAGAGCATCCCCGTCACCAGAAATCCCTCGTTGATCTCGTGCCGGCGCACCATGGAGAACACCGACTCCCAGAATCCTCCGGCCAGGTTGCAGACGATGAAGACGGGAATGAAATACAGGGATCCGTGAAAGAAGTTGGCCGCTATATTCGTGGGGTCGTAGCCGATCTCCAGCATGTCGATGATGACACCCCGCCAGCCGCCCGCGCTGGTGAGTCCGGTCTCGGCCATGGCCAGGTTGGTCTGGTACCCGGTGTTCCACATGGCCATGAGGATGCAGGGCACGAGGGCGACCACGACCGTGATCATGATCCGTTTGAGATCTATGCCGTCCCGCACGTGCGCAGCGCCCCGGGTGACATCAGCCGGGGTGTACAGAAAGGTGTCTAGCATCTCGAAAACGGGGTACAGCCTCTCGAGCTTGCCGCCCGTCTTGAAGTGGGGTTCGGCTTGATCCAGGAGGTCCCTGAGCACCTTCATCTGAGCACCTTCATCTGAGCACCTTCATCAGCCCTCTTTCTCGATGGTGTCCAGACTGCGGCGCAAAAGCGGGCCGTATTCGGTCTTGCCGGGGCACACGAAGGTGCACAGGCCCAGATCCTCTTCGTCAAGTTCGAGGCAGCCCAGTTCCTCTGCCCGCTCCGCATCTCCCACGATGAGGGACCGCAGGAAAAAAGTAGGAAGGATGTCCAGGGGCATGACGCTCTCGAACGAGCCGATGGGGACCATTGCCCTGATGCTGCCATTGGTGGTGGTGGTGAATCCAAACTTGAGGTCTTTTCCAAGCAGCTTTGAGGCGAACAGGTTCTTCACCGAGAATTTGTCGAATCCCGGTTGCTGCCAGCCGAGGAAGACGCGCTCTCGCCCCTCGCGAAGGACGCTGATCTGCGGGTGGTAGCGACCGAGGAAGTCAGCCGGCGGCGCCACCGCTCTGCCCGACAGGACCGAACCGGAAATGACTCTCAGTTCGGCGTCCTCCTCCGTCTCTGCCGCCAGCAGCTGGGTGAGCGACGCCCCAAGTCGGGTGCGCAGCAGTCGCGGCCGCTTGACGCATGGGCCGCCCAGCGCGACGATGCGCTCGGTAGACAGCGCGCCAGTGGTGAAAAGCACACCCACTGCGATGACGTCCTGGTAGTCGATCCAGAACACGGTCTTAGCCTGACCCACCGGATCGAGGAAATGGATGTGGGTGCCGACCAGACCGGCGGGGTGAGGCCCGCCAAACTCGGCCACGGTGATTCGGCTCGAGTCGCCCTCTGGAATTGCCGCGCCGGGGGCCTTGCACAGGTACACTTCCCCGTCGGTGAGGGTAGAGATCGCCTTCAGGCCGCGGGCGAATTCAGACTCCCGTCCTCTCAGTACGACGGCCGGATCGGCAGCCAGCGGATTGGTGTCGATGGCGGTGACGAAGATGGAATGGGGTACGGTGTCTGGAACGGGGATCCTGCTGTAAGGGCGAGCTCGCAGAGCGGTCCACAGTCCCGATGCGATCAGCTTCTGTCTGACTGAGTCACGGCTGGTCGCTTCCCCTGCGAAAGTCTCCTCACCCACTGCATCGTCCAGTTCGACGACGACGCTGATCAGGGCGCGCTTGGCCCCGCGATTGATGGCGACTACTCTGCCGGCGCCGGGGGAAGTGAAACGCACGCCGACGGTACGCTTGTCCTCGAACAGCAGCTGGCCGAGCTTGACCTCGTCGCCCTCCTGGACTGCCATGGTGGGACGGAGCCCGAGGAAGTCCGGCCCAAGAACAGCGACCTTTTCAACCTGCGACCCGTCTTCTATTACCTGCTCGCAGTCACCTGAAATCGGTATGTCCAGGCCCTTCTTTATTGAGAGTGACTGCCTTGTACCCATACTGCCGTATTTTAATCCGGTCGGTATTGCCGTTGGTGACAACTGAAGAATTCCAAAGCTGATTATAGACTACCGCAGTCATGACTGACTGTCAAGCATCCTCATGTCCCTGAGCAGTTGCTCCCCAACAGTTGTTGGCAGTTGCTCCCGAACAGTTGCTCCCGAACAGTTGGTGCCGAAGAGGTGTCTGCAGATAGGGAACGGCGGGATCGCGATGCATGCTCTCTCGTCCGGTGGCCGGGAGAGCAATTGCGTAGCGCCCGGCCCCACTTCAGAATCCACAATCGCCCAATGATCGGATCTTCCATGTCTCCAGTGTGCTGTCGTCCCGCCTGTATCCTTCCCATCCTGGCCCTAGCCGCTTCCGCCGGCTGGACCGACTCCCGTCCGGAGGAAGAGCCGGTGTACACCGCGCCCACAGTGTTGGTCAGCGCCTCTCGAATCGACCCGGTGGACTTCTCCTCGACCGGTCGCCGCACTCTGGTCCTGAACCGGGAGGAGATCCGCCGCCTGGCTCCGCGAACGATCACCGACCTGCTCGCCGCCTTGCCCGGTGTGGACGCTCGGGTGCGAGGTCCCTTCGGGGTCCAGACCGACCTGGAGATGGGGGGGGCGACCTTCAGACAGGTACTCATCCTGGTGGACGGCATGCGCGTCAACGACCCGCAGACCGGTCACCACACCCTCAACCTGCCTTTGTCTCCGGAAGATCTGGACCGCGTCGAAATCCTCTATGGCCCCGGTTCCTCCGTGCACGGCCCGGATGCCTTCGGCGGCGTCATCAACCTGGTCACTCGGCGGGAGCCAGTCAGACGCGTCGACGTCAGCAGCCGCTGGGGGCGCTCGCTGGATGACAGTGACGTCGTCGCCGTCGGGAGCGACGCCGCACTGCGTTACGGGTGGCAGCGTGGGTCGGCATCCCTGTGGGTCGCCGCCGGCAAGAGCCGCTCGGACGGGTATCGGTCGGGCACCTCTATCGACGCGGATCGATTCTATTTGAGTGGGTCGGTTGCCGCCGCCGGCGGCGAGTTGAGACTGCAGGGAGGGGTCGAGAAGAAGGATTTTGGCGCCAACGACTTCTATGCGCCCTTTGCGTCGGGCGAGCGCACCAGGGCCTGGCTCTACCAGGCCCGCTTCAGCCGATCGTCGCCATCGGGCGAGAGAATCCTGGCGCGGATCTACTACCGACGTCACCGGGACCGCTTCGCCCTCATCGACGCCAACCCGGATTTCTACCTGAACCGGCACCTGAACCAACTGGGAGGCGTGGAGGTCTTTGGCACGGTGGCTGCGGGCACCTGGGGTCAGGTGATCGCCGGGGGAGAGTCCGTCAGGGAGACCATAGAGAGCAACAACCTGGGCGAGCACGATCAGAACCGTGGCGCCCTTTTCGCCGAGTACGGCGGGGGCCGCGGTCGCTGGCAGCTGAACGCCGGCATCCGCACCGACCGACACGAGCGCTTCGGCTGGGAGGCCTCGCCCTCGGTGGGCGTGACCTACCAACGGATGCGAACCCGATGGTTCGCTTCGGTCGGTCGCTCTTACAGGGCCCCCTCTTTCACCGACCTCTACTACAGTGACCCGGCCAATATCGGCAATGCCGACCTGGGCGCTGAGCGGGCGTGGTCGTATGAGAGCGGGGTCCGTTTCCCGCCCCTGGGTGGTGTCCGCACGCAGATCGCCGGCTTTGCCCGCTACGAAAATAATGTGGTCGACTTCGTCCGCCCCGTGCCGGCCCCCCCTGACGAGGCTCCACAGCCGTGGACCGCCCGAAATCTGGGCGAGATGCGGACAGCCGGTGTCGAGATGCGGCTCTGGAGGGCCTGGGGTGCCGCCAGCCTCGATGCGGCCTATACATTTATCGACAAACAGCAGACTCTCGGGGCGGCACTCCAGTCCAAGTTCGTCTTCACCCATCCCCGACACCTGTTCAGCCTGCGCCTCGATCACCAACTGCCCGCTGGCCTTGATGTCGGCTGGCAGGTCCGGGCGAAAGAACGGGAGTTTCTCGAGGATTATGCGGTGGTCGATCTCGTCATCAGCCGCTCCTTCGCGTACGGCAGGTCCCTCTTGAGAGTGAGCAACTTGACCGACGAGCCCTATGAAGCCGTTCGCGGCGTGCCTCAGCCGGGTCGTTGGGTGAGTGTGGAAACGCAGTTCGAGCTGTAGGCCGCTGCCGACCGATCGAGCGCGGACAGTCTTGCCGCCGCGGTTGGAGTTTGCTTATAATCTCTCGCTCAGTGCGATTACAGACTCTAAAGATGGAGGTAGGGCTGATGCAGCGTCGACTCTGCGGGCTGGCCGCGGCAGTGACGGGAATACCGATCCTGGCCGCGCCGGTGTGGGCGCAAGGGGGAGATAAGGGGGCCATCGACAACAACTGGATTCAGACGCAGCTGATCGCGCTGGACGCTCTCTTCGGCGATGTCGTCGCCCTCCTCGAGACCTTCCTCTTCGCCGATCTGGGAACCGACGTGCCTCTCATCGTCGCCCTTCTCGTGCTGGGGGGCATCTACTACAGCTTCTATTTCGGCTGGCTCTCTATCCGCGGCTTCAGACACGCCATCGACGTCATCCGGGGACGCTACGACGACCCGGACGACCCTGGGGAAATCTCCCATTTCCACGCCCTTACGTCCGCTCTGTCCGCCACGGTGGGACTGGGGAACATCGCCGGTGTCGCCATCGCCGTGAGTTTAGGGGGCCCCGGCGCCATCTTCTGGATGGTCGCCACCGCCCTGTTCGGCATGTCGTCCAAACTGGCCTCTTGCACACTCGCCATCATGTACCGCACCATCCACCCCGACGGGCGGGTATCGGGTGGGCCGATGTACTATCTGGAGAAAGGCCTGGGTGGCAAGGGCATGGGGGAATTCGGCCGCACCCTGGCGGTCATCTTCGCCTTTCTCACCATCGGTGGCAGTCTCGGGGGCGGGAACATGTTCCAGGCGAATCAGACCCTGGAGATCCTCAGCACCCTGTCCCCCCTCTTTCACCATTACAACTGGCTCGTCGGCCTGATCATGGCGTCGCTGGTCGCCCTGGTCATCATCGGCGGCATCCGCCGCATCGGACGCGTCACCTCCCGCATCGTCCCCGTCATGTGTGTGCTCTACGTCTCCTTCTCCCTGCTCATCATCCTCTCGCATATCGGCGATATTCCGGCCATGATCGCCCGGATCATCCACGATGCTTTCAGCGGCCCTGCCGTATTTGGCGGCTTCACCGGCGTCCTCGTGACGGGCATCAAGCGAGCCGCTTTCTCCAACGAGGCCGGTCTGGGCTCGGCGGCCTTCGCCCATGCCGCCGCCAAGACAAACGAGCCGGCCCGTGAGGGCATGGTCGCCATGATCGGGCCGTTCATCGACACCATCGTCATCTGCCTCATGACCGGCCTGGTCTGCATGAGCACGGGGGTGTACGCCGACCCCCGGTTCCAGGCCTCCGAAGGCTTCATTGTCGGTGCCAAGATGACGGCCGCCGCCTTCGACTCCTTCGTCCCGGGGGCCAGCTACGTACTCGCCGTCGCCGTCGTGCTCTTCGCCTACTCGACCATGATCTCCTGGTCCTACTACGGCGAGCGCGCCTGGGAGTATCTCTTTGGCAGCAGCACCATCATAGTATACCGCATCATCTTCGTCTGCTTCGTATTTCTGGGAGCTGTTACGGCACTCAGCAACGTGCTCAGCTTCTCCGACATGATGATCCTGGGAATGGCCTTCCCCAACATCATTGGAGGAATCATCCTGAGTCCGCAGATCAAGACCTGCCTTCAGGACTACTGGGGTCGGTTGCAGCGGGGAGAGATGAAGCGCTATGAGTGAGGGCGCAGCCACGGGTCGACGCGGCTGCATGGAAACGGCGGTGCGGGTGAACTGAAGGAGGGCCGTCAGGGCGCCGGCGGCATCCTCCGCTGGGCGCCGGCGGTGCCGTTGGCAAATCTTTCCATGGCGTCGAGGCCGACTTCGTAGCGGCTGGCGGGGTGCCACAGCATCCAGCCAGCGGCCCCACCCTCCTCAGCCCCCAGCATCTGCTCGGTCACGAAGAGCGGGCTGAACTGCGTGACCCCGTGGGGGAAAGCCTGGATCCAGGGGCGCACCGCCACTCCGTTTTCGTCCGCCAGCAGCTTGAGACGACGGCAGCCCTGGTAGACGAAGAAATAGGGATAGGCCGTGGGATCGTCGACCCGGTGGAAACCGTTGGCGAAATGAGAGGGGTAGAGCATTGGGCTCACCACGTCCAGGTAGGGCAGCAGGCCCTCGAGGGATTGCCCCGTGCTCAGCACATCCTCCTCCCTCCCCCAGGCAACCACACCGAAGATATCCGCTGACAGGAGCACCTCCCGCTCAGCCAGGACCAGGCGTACACGGCGCACAAACTCGGTGATGATCTCGTGCTTGGCGACCTCGGCCAGATCGAAGGAAAAGATGGCGTCACTGACATTTCCCTGGGTGGGAAAGCGCACGTAGTCCAGCTGGATTTCATCCACTCCCAGGTCGGCGACCTCGGCCACCAGGTCGAGGAGGTACTGCTGCACGTCGGGCAGGGAGGGATCGACCCACCCGGGCGCCTCCCCCTCACTCCAGAGGCCGCCCTGTTTTGAGCGCGGGACCAGATCGGGCCGGTGTGTGGCCAGACGGACATCGTAAAAGCAGGCCAGACGTGCGACTACATGCAGCCCTCGCTGCTGGAGTTTGCTCACCAGCTCGACCGGGCGGTCGATGGTGTACAGGGAGCAGGCGGTTACAGTCCTGGCGAGGGGCACCTTGGACATGTAGCTCAAGTCACCGCGCCTGTTCTTGACGTCGAAGATTATGGCGTTGCCACCGGCCTCAATCACCTGGTCAGCGAGACTCAGCCCCCTGCTGCTGCCGGCGGTATACGCCGTCAGGTAGATACCCCTGACGGGAAGACGGTGATCGACTCTCCTCTCGTCGCCGAGCCGGGTGACCTCAGCCGGGCCGGGCGCCACAGGGCCTGCCGATGCCCACAGCAGGAGGCCACACAGGCCGATGACCCGAAAGATCGCCGTCAAGATGTGCCCGGTTCTGTTTGCTGTATCAATCTCAGACTCACCCGAGGTAGCGGACCACAAATACGCCGTCAAGATTAAGCTAAGTTGCCGTAAAATTAACAACTTAGTAAGATACGCGAGCGATCATCCCCAGGCAAGCGGCAGCGCTACTCCAGCTCCCGCACCTACTCCAGCAGCTGCTTGTCTTCGCCGAGGAAAAGTTCCTCTATGACCAGATCGTCGAAGCTGAGGAGCCAGTGAGAGACCGCCACGACCTCCTTCTGCTGTTTGGTGCGCAGACTGGAAAACATGGCCAGCCGGCTCAGGCCAAAGGTGACGGTGGACACCTTGCCGCCCTCTAGCCGCACCGCCAACTCGCTGGATTTGCCACCATAGCTCAACTCGAGCCAGTGATCTCCGGCCGGCAAATTGTGCAGGATGAGACCATGAGCGCCTCGTTTGAGCAGATCCAGGGAGTAGCGGCCATCGAGCTTTATGCTGAGCCCGTTGTGGGCGATCGCAGTCCCGTAGGGGGACTGAATCAGCGCCAGCGAGGCGTCGAGATCGTCGAATAGCTCCAGGTCTTCTGCCCTCAAGGCCTCTGAACTCCACTCCTCCTCTCCTCCCCGCACCGCCGCTGCTTCGCCCCCCAGCCCCAGAGCAGCGACCGGCTTGGTCCGGGCCCACGCCGGGGGCGATCGCTTGTGGGTGACGCCCCCCTCCCGAGTCAGCGCGTAGATGATGATGTTAGTCCCCGCCTGCAGGTGGAGCTCGGCGCCGTCGGCTGCCGGATCGGTTTGAAAACTACCAGCCCAGCCCGCGTACATTCCCAGATCGCTGAGGACGGCGGCAATTTCGCCGTTCACTTCCACCGCCCAGATGCCCAGGTTAGGCAGCGTCGGTGGCGCCTCTTGCTCGTCAGGACTCAGGTCGGCATTGACCGCGATCACGTCCGAGCGACCCGACCCCGGGTAGTACCAGGAAGGGCCGGTCACCTCGACCACATCCTCCTTGTGGTACTCGCTGGGGAAACCGCCGCCAAACTCGTAAAAGGAGTGGTATAAGGGGTGAGAGGCGGGCACGGGAAACAGGCGCCCGTCCTCGCCGAGTATTTCCCTCAGGTTTCGAACCATCTCCGCCAGGTACCGGTACCCGCCCTCAATGAAAAGGAATCCCCCTTCCCTCAGATAGCGGCCCAACAGGACTTTCTCCTCGTCGCTGATCTGGGTGAGGTACTCACTGCGATACGGCTCCCACCCCCCTCCCTCGATCAGAAAATGAATCGGGTCCTCGAGGAGATTCTCGGAGAGGAAGTAATCGTAACGGGCGCCTGAAACGCGAGCCAGGATCCTGGTGTGATCGCGCACATACCTGGCCAGCGCATCCAGACCCGCCGCACTCTCCCGCGGATCCGTTCCTGCGCCATACAACCTCAGGCGGGAAAAATTGACGTATCCGGAGACATCCCTGCGCGTGTTCTGACCGGGAATGACGGTCGCCCGGACTCTGTCATTGCCGGCCAGATCCTGCATCCGCAGCAGGTCGAATGCCTCTGCTTGACGCGCCGAATTAGTCCAATCGAAGTCGGCTGCCCGGGGAAGGACCTCCCGAGCAAGGATCAGCGTATCCGGTTTGCCACCGACGCTGAATTTGCGCAGCGCCGTGGGCGCGTCGGCCAGGTCCAGCGCTGGCGCCTCGACTGGCGCGACCTCCTCCTCCGCGGACAGCCTGCCTGGCACTGCGGCCGAAGGGAGATACTCCATCTCGGACCGCGGCAGCTGCTGCGGCCGCGTCACTCCCAGCCGGTACGGCTCGAACCTGGGAACCGCGGCCAGTCTCGCTCTGAAAGCCCTGTCCTGGACCTCCTCCCTGCCCAGACCCAGGTCGAGATAGATGACCCCCACGTGCAGGACGAAGGAGACGACAAGGCTGAACCACAGGGCCCTGTTTCGGTAGGCTGGTGACATCGTTTCTGTCCGAGCGGCTGCCTATGTGGTTGTGAGCTGTGGTGTTGGCGCAGTCAGGATCCTCGCCAGCTTGCTCCCGACCGCGTCGATCCCACTTCAAAGACGCCTGCGGTCATATCCGGTTCACGTTATGCCCGACTGGACGCTCGGGTGTCCCCTGGGCAGTTCTGGCAGTCTCATCGGCATAAGCCGAGACTACCATGGTAACTGGATACGCGACGAACTGGGGATGAAGGGGTGCTTCGTGCAACGCCACCGGGGCAGAGGGGATGTCGCTGTGACGGAGCCCCCTCCCTTCTCGGCCCGGCTAGCCTGGGCCTGCGGGACGTCCATCTCGGCCACGTCATCGCCGTGCCGCAACATGGCGCTGAGGACCCGCTGCGAACTCAAATGGTACGGATACGACAGGATGCTAGGGTGCTGAGCGAGACGCGGCGCGGTCCTGCCGGGGACCCAAAGACGAAGCCGGGCGTCTTTGCCCCCCCTCGCCGGCAACAGCGTCGCCGACGATGACCTGGCCGCCGATGGGGGAGCGGCGCCCAAGGCAACCCCCTCTTGGAGGGAAACTACATCATTCTCTCAATGATCTTCTGACTCTGATCCTGGTTCAAACCCAGGGGTCGGCGAGCCAGGGGGCCGCCTTCGTCGAGCACGGGTTCCAGCTCGCTGAGACTCGGCTGGCCCTTTTTCTGAAAAAACAGACCCGTGTAGATCGTATCGCTCCACTCCATCGCTTTTTCGCAGGCACTTTTCCAGTCGCTGGGATCGTGGTCCTCGTCTTCCAGCTTCTTGACTCGCGGTTTGAAGAACGAATAATCGTTGTCGTGATTGAACGTTACGCAGGGACTGAAGACGTCGATGAGCGAAAACCCCTTGTGCTCGATCGCCTGCTTTATGATCATCGTCAGGTGCTTGGCATCGCCGCTGAAACCACGTGCGACGAAGGTCGCTCCATTCATGATCGCGGCCGTAATCGGATTGATTGGCAACTCCACGCTGCCGAATGGAGTGCTCTTGGTCTTCATCTCCAAGCTGCTCGTGGGGGAAATCTGACCGGTAGTCAGACCGTAAATCTGATTGTCCATGACGAGGTAGGTAAGGTCTACGTTGCGGCGTGCCGTGTGGGTGAAATGATTCCCACCGATGCCGTAGCCGTCACCGTCCCCTCCTGTTGCGATGACGGTCATTTCGTGATTCGCCATCTGCGCCCCAGTGGCCACGGCCAGCGACCGACCGTGAAGGGTGTGCATGCCGTAGGCGTTGAAATACCCGGGGAAGTTGGAGGAACAGCCAATCCCACTGACGGTGAGAATCTCGTGTGGTCTGAGCCCCAGGTCCGCGCAGGCTCTCTGCAGGCAACTCAGAACTCCGAAGTCTCCGCAGCCCTTGCACCAGTCCGGGTCGACCTTTCCCTTGAAATCCTTCGCCTTCAGCTGAACCGGCTCTGCGACTGAGTCTTGGACGGCAGTCTCTACTGTCATGTTCTCACCAGCTCCTTAAACCATTATCTCTTGAGTGGGGACAAAGTGGTCCGTCTTTCCAGCCAACTGCTCCTGAACACCGGCGACGATGTGATGTGGCATGAAAGGCTCTCCATCGTACTTGCGGATATGCCCGTCGACTGAGAGCCCGGTCTCACTGCGCAGATAGCGATAGAATTGACCGGAGTAATTGTTCTCGACAATTATGCTTCGCTTGGCATTGGAGACGACATCCATGACCGCGTCCGCGTGCAGGGGGACGATCCATTTGATCGGCAGGTGATTGGCCGAGACTCCCGCCTGCTTCAACTGTTCCATCGCCTCTTTGATTACGCCGTAGGTGGAGCCCCATCCGATGAGTGTGACCTCGGCATCCTCAGGGCCCTCCAGTCGGGGCGGAGCAATCTGGTCGGCGATGTCCTTAAATTTGCGGGCCCTCTTTTCGACCATCTTTCGACGCTTGTGAGGATTGGTGTACTCGTCGCTGATCAGCACCCCGTCCTCGTCGTGCTCGTCTGAAGCGACGACGTGCACGTACCCCTCCAAGCCCGGCAACGCTCGCGGAGAGATTCCGCTGTCGGTGTTTTCGTAACGCTTGTAGCCGTTGCTCGGTGCGCCGACCAGCCCCTTGCTGTGGCCATTGCCGGAGTGGGACCCGGTCGGTATATCGCTGACATCCGTTCGCGGCTCGGTGATCACTTCTCCCCGGTCGATGTTCGGCTGCATATCGATATCATCGGGATCCACGCTGAAGGTACCTTCCGAGATCAGTAAATCCGTGATGACGATGCCCGGACATTGATGCTTGTCGACCAGATTGAACACCTCGGGAATGGTGCGAAAAGCGTCCAGGGCGTCCATCGGCGCTACGATGAAACGCTCGAAGTCCCCTTGACTGGCACCGAGCGCTTGCCAGAGATCTCCCTGTTCGGTCTTGGTCGGGACCCCGGTAGAGGGTCCGGCTCGCTGGACATCTATGAAGACCACTGGAATCTCCATCATCCCCGCCATGCCTATGGCTTCGGTCATCAACGCGAAACCGCCGCCAGACGTCGCGCACATGGACCTGCAGCCGGCGTGAGCGGCCCCGATGGCCATGTTGGCCACACCGATCTCATCCTCGACCTGCCGAACCATGATTCCCAAGTCGCGCGCATTATTGGCCATCCAGTGAAGAACCCCGGTCGATGGGCTCATCGGGTAGGCGCAGTAGAACCGGACGCCGGCCGCGGCCCCACCCATGGCCAACGCCTCGTTGCCAGTCCAGACAGCCAGCGGCTTGGGACCAGTCGGTATGGGATTGGGGAAAGCCTCGAAGTTCTCCCTGGCGTAGTCGAATCCGGCGCGTGCGACGCCCACGTTCTCGTCTACAACTGCCTGGCCCTTGCGCTTGAACTGCATGATCAGGATGGCCTCGAGGTTCTCGAAATCCAACCTGAGGAAATGCATGATCGCGCCGAGGGCGACCGTGTTCTGTACCAGCTTGTTGCGGTTGTTGTCGGTTAACTCAGCAATCGGCAACGGGCACTGAGCACCCTCGCCATCATCGCCAGGTTCGATGGTATCACCGTTGAAGATCACCCGTGTCCCAGGCCCCATGAGCACCTGATGTCGATCCATTGTGTCCTGATTTAGACACACTAACAGGTCGAGCTTGTCTCCGTGACTATAGATCTCACTGTCGCTGACGCGAACGGTCAGAAAGATGTGCCCGCCACGGATAATCGACTGATAGGCGTTATAGGCGTTGAAGTGAAGACCGCGCCTGATAAACATCCGGGCGAGGATGTTGCCTGGGGTCGCGATCCCCTGTCCGGCCGCCCCCCCGATGGCGATGGAAACGTCGAATTCTCCTGAGCTCATTCAGTCCACTCCTGGTTTTGCGTCACGCAGACCAAGGCCAGTCTTCATGTCTTTGAGAAGGATAGGAATAAAGCATCTTTCCGCATAGTCGTCAAGGCGTTCCCAAGCGACTGACGCGCGGTCCTGCTCAGCGCCCACCGACGTTGCCCAATGGTCCTCTTATCCCTTGTAAATTCACGACTAATGACACTTCGCCTTCCTTGCACGGTTCCTGTGCCATATATTGACTTGATCTTTCGCATTGCACAAAACAACCGAATTCTGGAAGAATCGAGACCATGAGCCAGACCGCCCCCCCCGACAGCGACCCTTACCAGCAGGAAGAGCGGGAGTGGATGGAGTCGCTCGACTACGTTCTGGCCAATTACACCCCAGAGCAGGTGCAGACTCTTCTGCACCAGCTGCAGTCGCGCGCCCAGCGCGCCGGTGTCCGCTTCCCCTTCACCGCCAATACCGCCTACGTCAACTCCATTGCGCGCGAGGACCAGCCCACCTTTCCCGGCAACCGTGATATCGAGCGGCGGATAAAGAGCATCATCCGCTGGAACGCCATGGCCATGGTGGTCCGCGCCAACCGCGACAAGGCCTCACCGGGCGGCCACATCTCCACCTACGCCTCGCTGGCTACGCTGTACGAGGTCGCCTTCAACCACTTTTTCAGAGGTAGGAGCGAAGACTTCAGTGGCGACCAGATCTACTTCCAGGGCCATTCGGCACCCGGGGTGTACGCCCGCGCCTTCCTCGAGGGCCGCCTGAGCGAGCGCGATCTGGAGAATTTCCGTCGCGAGCTCCGCCCCGGCGGCGGCCTCTCCTCCTACCCCCACCCGTGGCTGATGCCGGACTTCTGGCAGTTTCCGACGGTCTCCATGGGGCTTGGACCCATCTGCTCGATCTATCAGGCCCGCTTCAACCACTATCTCCAGGACCGTGGCTTGAAGAAGACCGACGATTCGACGGTGTGGGCTTTTCTTGGCGACGGCGAGACCGACGAGCCCGAAACCCTGGGCGCCATCACCCTGGCCGCTCGCGAGAAGCTCGACAATCTGGTCTGGGTGATAAACTGCAATCTTCAAAGGCTGGACGGACCCGTCCGCGGCAATGGCAAGATCATCCAGGAGCTCGAGGCCGCGTTTCGCGGCGCCGGCTGGCACGTCATCAAGGTGATCTGGGGAGACGACTGGGACCCTCTATTCGACCGCGACGTCGATGGCCTGTTGGCGCGGCGAATGGGAGAGGTCGTGGACGGCGAATACCAGAAGTACACCGTTTCCGATGGTGCCTATGTGCGCGAGAACTTCTTTGGTGCCAACCCGCGGGTGCTCGAGTTCGCCGAGCAGCTATCGGACGAGCAGATCGAGAAGATGCGGCGCGGCGGCCACGACCCGGAGAAGGTGTACGCCGCCTACAAAGCCGCCGTCGAACACGAGGGCTCGCCGACCGTAATCCTGGCCAAGACGATCAAGGGCTATGGCCTCGGAGAGGCGGGCGAGGGGAAGAACATCACCCACCAGCAGAAAAAGATGAATGAGGAAGAGCTCAAGGAGTTCCGCTCCCGCTTTGGGATTCCCATCTCCGACGACGAAGTCGCCGAGGCGCCGTTCTACCGCCCGCCAGACGACAGTCCGGAGATCACCTACCTGCGGGAGCGGCGGCAGGCCCTGGGTGGCTCCGTGCCCCAGAGAGTCGGTCAGGTGGCGTCGCTAAAGACACCGCCGAGAGAATTCTTCCAGGAGTTCAAGGAGGGCACGGGAGACCGGGAGATCGCCACGACCATGGCGTTTACCCGGGTGCTCACCAAGCTCATGCGGCACGAGGAGCTCGGCAAGCTCATCGTCCCCATCATACCCGACGAGGCCCGCACCTTCGGCCTGGACTCCCTTTTCCGGCCGTTTGGCATCTACTCCCGCGCCGGCCAACTCTACGAGCCGGTGGACCGGGACACGCTGTCCTACTACAAGGAGGCGAAGGACGGACAGATCTTCGAGGAGGGCATCACCGAGGCGGGCAGCATGTCCTCCTTCATCGCCGCCGGAACCGCCTACTCCACCCACGGCGTCAACACCATCCCGTTCTTCATCTATTACTCGATGTTCGGCCTGCAGCGCATCGGCGATCTTGTGTGGCTGGCGGGCGACATGCGCTGCAAGGGCTTTCTCATCGGCGGCACAGCAGGCCGCACCACCCTCAGCGGCGAGGGTCTCCAGCACTGCGATGGCAACAGCCACCTGCTGGCCTACACCGTTCCCAACCTAATGGCCTACGACCTGGCTTTCGGATACGAGATCGAGGTAGTGATCCGCGACGGCATTCGCCGCATGTACGAGGAGCAGGAGAGCGTCTTCTACTATCTCACCGTGGAGAACGAGACCTACCGGATGCCCCCCGCTCCCGACGGTTGCGAAGAGGGCATCGTCCGCGGACTCTACAAATTTCGCTCGGGGGCCCAGCGCAAAGGTTCCCAGCGCGATGGTTCCCCGAAGGCGCACCTGTTGGCCAGCGGGTCGATCCTCAACATGGCGCTCGAGGCGCAGGAAATTCTCAGCGAGAGCTACGGCGTCTCGGCCGACGTCTGGAGCATCACCAGTTTCAAGCAGCTGCACACCGACGGCCTCGAAGTCGATCGCTGGAACCGCATGCACCCGGACCAGCCCGCGCGGACCCCGTATCTATCCCAGTGCCTGGCCGGAGAAGAAGGGTCCTTCGTTGTGGCCAGCGACTATGTGAAGGCGCTGGCTGAGTCGGTCGCCCGCTGGTTTCCCAAACCCCCCGTCTCCCTCGGCACCGACGGCTTTGGCCGCAGCGACAGCAGGGAGGCCCTGCGCGATTTCTTTGAAGTCGACGCGCGCTATATCGTCCTCGCCGCTCTCAAGGCACTCGCCGATGAGGGCGATATCGAAATCGCCGTCGTCGTGCAGGCGATAAGCGATCTTAAAATCGATCCCGAAAAACCCAACCCCGTCACCTGTTGACTAAAGCGACATGGCTATTGAATTCCGACTTCCCGACCTTGGAGAGAACATCGAAGCTGGCGAGGTCCTCAACGTCCTCGTTTCCGCGGGACAGATCCTGTCCGAGGATGAGCCCGTCATCGAACTGGAGACAGACAAGGCGGTCATAGAGGTCCCCTCCTCCGTAGCGGGCAAAATTGTGTCCGTCCACGTGGGCAAGGGGGACCGCGCCGCCGTCGGCCAGACCATCCTCACCCTGGAGCCGGATATCGGCGAAACCGCCAAAGCCCCCGAGGCTTCGCGGCCCGACCCACCCGCGCCAGCCGCGACCGATACCACACCTTCGGCGGTGACGCCAGCTGCCGCCCGGCCCGATGTATCTAGGTCCGATGGGTCAGGGGATGGAGGTGAAGCCGACGATGGCGAGTCGTCCGCCGCAGCGACCGAACCACCGGCCCCAACGGCCGTCGGCGGGCCGGTCGCCCGGACCGCCGTCAGCTCGAGCCCGGCCAGTCAGGTCCCAGCCGCGCCTACGGTACGGCGACTAGCGCGGGAGATCGGCGTCGACATCACGCATGTAAAGGGTAGCGGGCCAGGAGGGCGGGTATCGGAAGACGATGTCAAAGCTCACGCCAAAGCCCTCAACGAAGCGGCCGCCGGAACAGCAGGCGGGGGCATCGCCGTTGCGCCCCTCCCCGACCTGTCGAAATGGGGAGAGGTCACGCGCGAGCCCTTCAGCAACGTGCGGCGTCTCACCGCGGCACACATGGCCAATGCCTGGTCGACCATTCCGCACGTAACCCAGTTCGACAAAGCCGATGTGACCCAGCTGGAAGTCTGGCGCAAGGCCTGGGCGGGGAAGGCGGAGAAGGCCGGGGGCAAGCTGACCCCCACGGCGATCATTCTCAAGGTTGTCGCCGCCGCCCTGGGTAAATTCCCCCAGTTCAACGCCAGCATCGACATGGCCCGCAGCGAGGTGGTCTACAAGAAATACCGTCACATAGGCATCGCCGTGGACACTCCCCGCGGGCTGCTGGTCCCCGTGGTGAGAGATGTGAACACAAAGAACGCGATCGAATTGTCGGTGGAGCTGAGCGGGCTCGCCGAAAGAACCCGCACCGGCAAAATCGCCATCGAGGAAATGCAGGGCGGCTGTTTCACCATCAGCAACCTCGGCGGCATCGGGGGGACGAACTTCACTCCCATCGTCAACGCGCCGGAGGCGGCGATTCTTGGAGTCGCCCGCAGTCAGCAGGAGCCGGTGCTGGTGGACGGCGAGTTCCAGCCACGCCTGATGATGCCGCTCTCCCTGTCGTACGACCACCGCCTCATCGATGGCGCCGACGGGGCTCGTTTCCTGCGCTGGATCTGCGAGGCCCTGGAGAACCCCTTCCTCATCCTGCTGGAGGGTTGAGCATGGCCGAGAACATCCAGCTGGCCGTCATCGGCTCCGGGCCGGGCGGATACGTCGCCGCTTTCAAGGCGGCCGACCTCGGCCTCTCGGTCGCTCTCATCGACATCGATGCTGAACTCGGTGGCGTCTGCCTGATTCGAGGTTGTATCCCCTCCAAGGCCCTTCTCCACGTAGCCAGGTTGCTCAACGAAGCCAGGGAGGCCGGCGCCTGGGGTGTCTCCTACGGCGAGCCCGACATCGACCTGTCCAAGCTCAACGGCTGGAAAGACAGCGTCGTGGGCAAGATGACCGGCGGCCTGCGCCAGCTCGCCAGAGCGCGCAAGATCACCTGCATCGAAGGCAGGGCCACCTTCATCGATGCGCACACGCTGCGGGTGACCGGCGCCGCCGATGCTGTGCAGGAGCTGTCTTTCGAGCACGCCATCATCGCCACCGGCTCCCGACCGACGGTGATCCCCACCTTCGACATCGGCTCTGATCGAGTCATGGACTCCACCAGCGCCCTTGCCCTCCGGCATCTGCCCAAACGCCTGCTGGTAGTGGGCGGAGGCGCCATTGGTCTGGAGCTGGGCACCGTGTACGCGGCGCTGGGCACCGAGGTATCGGTGGTGGAGATGCTGCCAGGCATCATCCCGCCCGCTGACCGCGACCTGGTCGCGCCCCTGCAGAGGAGATTGGAAGGCACCTTCGAGCGCATCATGGTCAACACCATAGTCAGCCAGATCTCAGAAAAGAGCGATGGCGTCGACGTGCAGTTTGAGGATGCCGACGGCAACTACTTCAGCGACACCTACGAGACGTTGCTGGTTTCGGTGGGCCGCACGCCGAACTCTCAGGGCCTGGGGCTTGAAAACACCGGGGTCGAGGTCGATGAAAAAGGTTATGTGCAGGTCGACGTTCATCGGCGCACGGCTGAATCCAGCATCTTCGCCATCGGCGACGTCATCGGCTCAGCCCTGGCCCACACCGCCTCCCACGAAGGGACTGTCGCCGCTGAGGTCATCGCCGGCCACGACAAGGTAGCCTTCGAGCCCAACGCCATACCCAACGTGGTCTACACCGACCCGGAGATCGCCTGGTGTGGACTGACCGAGGAGGAGGCCAAGCGGCAAAGCCAACCGGTCGCGGTCTCACGGTTTCCCTGGGCCGCGTCTGGAAAAGCCACGACCGCTGACCGCAACGAGGGGATCACCAAGCTCATCGTGGATCCCGATTCGGAGCGCATCCTCGGCGTGGGCATTGTCGGTGTCAGCGCCGGCGACCTTATCTCCGAGGGAGTACTGGCGGTGGAGATGGGCGCCCTGGCCAGCGACCTTCAGCTCACCATCCACCCCCATCCCACCCTCTCCGAGACCGTGATGGAGGCGGCGGAGGCGTTCTACGGACAGAGCCCCCACATCTACGCGCCCAAGAGAGGCTGAGGCGAGCGGTCTACTGCCTGGCTCCTGCAAGGGGAAATGGCTCCTGCGGAGGGAAAAACCGGCGCCTTCGAGGAAAAGGTTTCTTCAGCTTTACACAGTAAAGGAAATATCTTCCCTGAATCGCGCTCACCCACTCACTCCCTGCCAGGGGCGAGCCATCGACTTAACTATCTGTAATAATAATGAATTACATGGAATGCGCCGCTTCTTTGGCGGGTCGTTTTCCGAGGCATGGAATTTGCCAAGATCACCAGTGGCAGCTGCCCTTGTATGCTGGGGAACATGCCGTTGGATGGCTAATCGCACCCGTATGCGCGACTGATATGCAGATACCTCACGTCTCCACCACATCTCACCAGATCGGTCGCCAGCTCGCCGAGCTCGACCGTGAGATCCACGCCGCCCTCAAGGATATCCGCCGAAACCTGGTGGAGCTGGAGGAAGTATCCCACATGGGGGCTACAGACCGGCCTGGCCGGAATTTCGCCGATGTGCTGAAGGAGACCATGGGAGAGGGAGGCTCTGCCTCCGCCTGACACCTGAACATCCCCTGAAGCCAGCCCTGGCTGTCGGATGCGGCCCACCCCAGAAAAGTAGCTTGCCGAAATCCTACCGACGGCCTTATCTTGGAATTCTCGTGTCCCTAACAGCAGTTTCTCGTGTCCCTGACAGCAGTTTCTCGTGTCCCTGACAGCAGTACTTGACGGCGGTTGCAAAAAGATGAGCTCTCGCACCAGGGTTTACCTCCTCATTGCAGGTCTGGCGCTGCTCTCCTGTTTTCCCTTCGCGACCAGATTTGCCTGGCAGCGATCGGCGGAGACAGATGCGAGTGTCGATCGCGTCACGCGGCTCATCTCACAGGGCCGGTACGACCGCGCCTTTCGACACTTGAAGGGCATCGACACCACGACGGCCGACCTCACCACTGCTGAACGGGCCCGACTGGCCTACCAGTGGGTTCTGTGCGAACGCGCCCTCGGCATGTCCCAACAGGCCAAAAAACATCTCCAGAAGCTGGCGGGCAAGATCCCGGCACTGAAGGACTACCGGCAACTGTGGCTGGCGCGTTCCTTTGAAAATCTGGGGGAGCGCGCCGTCTCTGCCGCGGCGTACAGAAGCCTCCTGGACAGCTCCGCCAGCCCGACCGTGGTCGATTCCGCACGCATATACCTGGCGGATCTCTACGCGGCCAGTGGAGAGCTCGAAAAGGCGGCGCAACTCTACAGCCGGAAGCTCGGCGCAGGATCGCGGTTGCGGCTGCCGGATCTGCTCCATCGCCTCGCCCAGGTATACGACTCGATGCCTGACCCGGCGGCGGCTCGACGAACGCGGCTGCGGCTGATGGACGGTTATCCCGGTGACCCCGCTGCCCTGAAGGCGGTCGGGGACATCCGTCTCACCCAGAACTCAGCCGAAGCCTACGCCCTCGCCCACGTCTACTTCCGCCACCAGCAATACGGCACGGCGGCCAGACGTCTCCGGTCCTTCCTGGAGTTCTACCCCGACGACAAGCGCGCCGGAGACGCCCATCACATGCTCGGTCGCTGTTACCTCAAGAAGGGACAGCACGCCAGAGCGCTCCGTACTTTCGCACGAGTCTACGCAGAATACGGCCTGCCTGCCGCGCTTTATCGAATCGGCGGCATCCAGGTGCGCGTCGACGATGATGCCGAAGCTATCGATACCTACGATCGCTTCGTCCGCGCCCACCCGAGACACTCACTCGCCGACGATGCCCTGTGGCAGGCCGCCAAAGCGGCGGAACGCGTCGACGAGTTCGGACGCGCCGGTAAGCTGTACCAACGGCTGGTCGACGGCTACGGCGCCAGTCCTTTTCTCGATGAAGCGCGTTGGAATACGGGATTCATGTTCTACTGTCAGCAGCAGTATTGGACGGCCCTGAAGACATTTGACGCGGTCAGCCGCGAGGCCCGTCAGCCGCACATCATCGATCAAAGCCTGTACTGGGCCGGGAAGAGCGCCCACCGCCTGAACGCAACCGGGGAGGCCGCCGAATTTTTCCAGCGAGCTGCCAGCCACTTCCCCCGCTCCTACTACTCTGCCCGCGCCGTTAGAATGGGCTATGCCCACCCGGAGGGATCGCCATCCCTGCAAGCGTATTCCCCGGAGGATTCCGCCACCGCCGATGAGGCGGCGATCGCAGACGCATCGTTGCGGGGTTCTGAAGGATTGGCTCGGGGCGCGCTGCTCGCACAGCTCGGATTGAGCGGACTCGCCGAGGCGGAGCTGTCCTACGTCGAGCGTCTCAACCGCGACGACACGGCTGCACTGCGCATCATCCGCGACCACTACGAGCGCCTCGAGATCCTCGACCGCGCCCTGTTGTTATCCACCCGGATTTTCGCCGCCGGTAAGGACAGCAGCGAGATTCCGCGCCTCTATCCCACCTACTACTGGAAGCAGATCGCCGCCGCGGCCGGAGAAACCGGCATCGACCCACACCTGGTGCTGTCGGTGATTCGCCAGGAGAGCTACTTTGACAAGGGCGCCGTCTCCCGAGCCGGCGCCTTGGGGCTGATGCAGATCATGCCCGAGACCGGACGCAAGCTGGCCCGCAGCATGGGCGTAGCCCCCTACGAGCGCGGGCAGTTGCTGGATCCGAACGTGTCCATCCGCATGGGTACAAGATTTCTCGGCGAGCAGGTGCGCTCATTTGAGGAAGGACCCGCCAGGGCGGTGCGGCTCGAGTTGGGACTGGCCGCGTACAACGCCGGCCCACGGGTGGCGCGCCGCTGGGTAGCGCGCCTTCCCTACGACGATCCGGATGCTTTTGTCGAGCGCATCCCCTACAAGGAAACAAGGCTCTACGTGAAAAAAGTCCTGAAGAATTTCACCATATACAAGACGCTCTCCGACGTTTGAGTCTGTTCGCGACACCGGCTACCTCCCCATGACTATCCCGCCATCGTACCCTCCCGTGCCGGGCTCAGCGCCCGGCTCACCACCCGGATCAGGGCCCCCGGAACCATCCGACTCGAAACGCGATAAGCGTATTCGACTGGTCGAGGATGTCTTCACCCTCATTTGCATCGTCAGTCTGTGGCCGGTAGTTCTGGGATGGCAGGGCCTGCTGTACCAAGCCATCCTCTATACCGCCCTGGCTGGCCTGGTGTTGATCTTCTACCGGCGCATGAGTCGCTTCCGCAAAGTCAAACAGAAAGCGGAGTCCGGCCCTGGGAATGGCGCCTGACCCACCCTTCCAGGTAGGGAGGCGAGCATCTGAGTGATGCCGGCCTACCAGCGAATGTCTGACGGAACCGGGTTGACGTGCATGTCGGCACGCTTCTCGACCGGCCACTCACGCAGCTCATCCACCAGCTCCACCAGGCCCTCGACGGCCGCCTCAATTCTGGCCCCCCTCAAGCGCAGTTTACCCTTGCGACGGCGGAAACTCTTCGTAGTAGCGGTTGAAGGCGGCGGCGGTGCCGCAGATGTAGACCGCGTCGTCAGCAGTAAGCACGAAATCCACCGGGATATCCATGACAGCCTCGCCATCCCGCTCGACCGCCACGACCGAACAGCCGGTGCGCTCGCGGATCCGCGCATCCAGCGGGCTGCGGCCTGAGAGCGCGCCGGCCTGGACCTTCACCAGTTTGATCCGCGCCTGGTGGGAGACCGTCTCGCCCAGGACGTGATGGGCGAGTATCTGCCCCGCCACCTGGCTAACCGAGAGGGCAAAATCGGCGCCCGCCTGCTGGATGCGTCCCACGTTTTCGACCAGGACAACACTGGCAAAGATGGGGATGTCCGGCGCGTGGTCGCGAACCACTGTGGTGGCGAAGAGCGTGGTGCTGTCGTTGTTGAGGGCGAAGATGACGGCACGCGCTTCGGCGATAGAAGCGCGCTCGAGCACGGCGGGGTCGAGAACGTCGCCGACTAGGTGTACGCCGGGTCGATCGGCCGCATCGATGGCGCGCACATCCTCGCCGGCGTTTTCCAGGAGTTCGACGAGCTCCCTGCCGACGGCGCCCAGTCCAGCCACGACGAGCGGACCCTCCTGAGTAATCGGTCTCGCCATCTCGCTCAATCGCCGGATGCTGTCGGGACTGCCGGCAGCCACCAGAATCGTGCCTGGCCGGAGCTTCTGGTCTGCAGCCGGTGGCGAGCTCAATTCACCTTCCAGCCACTGACCGACGATGTTGACCCCGGTTCGAGCGCGTATATCCGCCTCAGCGAGCGTCGTGTTGGCGAGGGGGCTGGCATCGTGGACGCGGAGCTCAACCACCTCCAGGAGCAGACCGAGCGGCTCGACGCCAGCCACGCGGGGGCCAATTTTGGAACTGGCACGGACGGCGATGACAGCGGCGAGGAGGTGATTGGGGGTAAACGCGGCAGTCGCTCCAGCGAGCATCATCGGGCCGCGGCGACTCGGGTTTTCGATCATGGCGACAATGGGTCCGGCAAAGCCCTGCTCGCGCGCGCCCAGGGCCAGCAGGGCGTTGTTCTCATCCTCGCCGTTGGCCACCAGCGCTCGCGCTTTCGCGAGGGGCCGCAGATCCAGCCCTGCCTCTGCCAGGGTGGCGTGAACCACCAGCACCTGACGCTCCTGCAGCCGACGAGCCACGGCCTCGTTCTCCTCGATCACCACCGTCGGCAAGTCCCGGCTGTCGAGCTCCACCATCAATGAGTCCACCTCCGGGCCGTATCCGTAGATGACCACCGCATCCTCCACATCGGGGAGGGCGTGGAGCAGCCGCCCCTCGAAGCGTTCCTCGACCAGCTGCGTATTGAACTTGTCCATCTGCAGCACGCCGCGAGTAGCGTTTGCCTGGCGAGCCGCCCTTCCCTCCAGCAGGATCGCACATCCCTTGAGCGCTAGTGGCGTAAACAGGTTCAGCAGGAACGCCGTGAAGATCAGCACGGTGAACACAGGCTGGTCGATGGCGCCCTGAGCCAGCGCCAGCGAGGCGAGAATGAAAGCCACTTCGGCGCGCCCGCACATACCGACGCCGACCGTCAAGGCCTCCCGTTTGGGCAGTCCCATGCGCAGTGCCATGCCACCGGCACTCAAGATCTGGCCGACGATCACAACGGTCGTCAGCAGCGCTATGAACCCGACCTCGACGGCGCTGATGTCGAAGGTGATGGAAAAGCCCAGCGAGATGAAGAAAATCGGCCCGAGAAAAGAATAGGCGATGCCGTAAGCCCGGTCGTGCACCACCTTGACCAGGTTCGGGTGAGCGACCTTCTCCTCGAAGAACAGCCCGGCCACATAGGCCCCAAGGATCATGTGCAGGCCGATGGCCTCGGCGAACAGGCCTGCGGCAAAGGCGGTCAGCAACACAAAAGTGAACCCCTTGCCGCCCTCTGAGCGGAAAGGGAGGGTGAGGCGGGGGTAGACGACCGTGCCGAGCAGCACCGAGGCGGCGAAAAATCCCACCACTTTGCCCAGGGTGATGGCGATCGTCATCAGCTCGAAAGTACCGCCCGACAGCACGCCGATGACGAGGCCGAAGAAAACCAGGGTCAGCAGATCGTCGATGACACAGCTGGCGAGAATCACCCGCGCTACACGGGTGTTGGCCAGCCCCAGATCCTTGAGGCTCTTGAGCGTGATGACCACCGCTGTGGCGGTCATGGTCAGCCCGACAAAGGTGGCACCCACCGGACCTATGCCAAACCAGGAAGCGACCCCGAAGCTGACGGCGAAAGGCACGGCGGCGCCTACTATCGCCACCCCCATCGAGCGCTTGAGCGCATCGAAGAACTCGCTCGGCTGGGTCTCCACACCGGCGTGAAACATGAGAAAGAAGATGCCGATCTCGGCCAGCAGCTGGATCGCATCTGTCGGCGTGATCCAGCCGAACACCGCCGGCCCCAGCAGCACACCGACGATGAGCTCCCCCATCACCGTGGGCAGACCGAGCGGGCGCAGGGTGACCGCCACCAGCCAGATTCCGGTCAGCAGGATCAGTAAATCGAGGGCTACTTCGTGCATCCGGCTCTCATCTCCTCATTCCAGCGGCAGCGCCCAGACGACAAGCTCGATCGGTTCGGCCTCGCGGATCTTGAAGGAAGGGAGGCGACACAGTGTCAACGCGGACTGGCCGACATATGCAGAGTTCTCTCAATCCTCCACCGCGACCGCCCGCACCGGCGAGCCGTCGCCGGCGCGAATCTTAAGGGGGAGGACGATCAGCTCCACTGTCTCCTGGCGTAGCTCGTGCAGCTTCACCAGACCCTCGACGATGACGATTCCGGCCTTGAGCAAGATTTGGTGCACCTGGGTCAACTCCGCCTTCATCCCCGATCGCACCGAGGCCACGGACGGGGTTTCCACGCCTAACAGGGCGATCTTTCGTGCGACCAGCCAGCTCGCCAGCTCCGGGCTCACCCGCGGCATGTGGGTGCGGAAGTCCTCCTGCCCCTGGTGCAGCGACCAATCGGTGCGCAGCAGCAGTCGCGCTCCCGGTTGGATCCGTTCCACGTGGGGAAGCAGGTCGGCGACCACTAACAGGCTGTTGGGTTCAGCGTAGCTCAGATCTATCAACTCCGCCGGGCCCATGCAGACATCCAGACTAACGTTGTCGATAGTGTCCCCACCCTCCACGAAGTGCAGAGGAGCATCCATATGGGTGCCGGCGTGGCTGTATAGATGCAGGGTCGTGGTGTTGTATCCGACATCTGCAATGGTCGCCTTCTGCTCGGTGCTGAGGCCGCGAATACCGTCAAACAGAGGTTGCGTCAGATCGACTAAACGTCGGGCCATCCCCTCCCCTTCAGGCGCTGAGGCCGCCATCGACGAGAAAGTGCGCGCCATTGGCGTAGCGCGCCTCATCCGAGGCCAGGAAGGTCACCCATGGGGCGATGTCCTCCGGCGTCCCCAGACGCCCCAGGGGTATTGTCCGCTTCCGATCCTCGGCGCGACCCACGGGATCGGGGTGCAAGTCGTGATTAGGCGTCCGCTCGAGCGCCCCCGGACAGATGCAATTGCAGCGGATCCCCCGGCCGCCGTAGTGCTTGCCGATGTGGCGATTGAGTCCGAGCAGGCCGTGTTTACCGGTCAAATAGGCCGCGTTAGGGGAGGCGCCGCTCATGGCCGTAACCGAGGAGATGATGACGATGCAGCCGCCGCTATCCTGCCGCACCATCTGCGCCAGGGCGTATTTGCAGGTGACGAACACACCGCGGAAATTGACGCTGTGGGTCAGGTCCCAGACTTCTTCTTCCAGCTCGTGAAGGGTGTGGTCGCGGTCGTGCAGCTGGACCCCGGCGCTGGCGACGGCGATGTCCAGGCGACCGAAGGTTTCCACCGTCCGGCTGACGGCGGCTTCGACCTGCTCGGCGTCGGCGACATCTGTTGGGAGGGCGACGGCTCGATGACCGTTGCGCAGAAGCTCGGCGGCGACCTCCTCCACCCCCTCAGCCGGTATTCCGGCAACGGCGATGGCGGCGCCCTCAGCGGCCATGTGACGCGCCGAAGCAGCGCCGATGCCGCTGCCTGCACCGGTGATCAGTGCGACTTTGTTCTGCAGTCTCATGTGTGGTTCCACCGACACCGTTTCGCCGTCCGCAACCCTCAGATACTATACCTCTCGAGCAGATCTCTGTCGATCTCAATCCCCAACCCGGGTCCCTGAGGCACCGCCACCTCCCCATCAACGGCTCGGATCGGCTCTACCGCCAGCTCCGTGCGCAGCGCGTTCTCGGTCATGTCGAACTCGAAAAGCGAGGGTTGCGGGTGCAGGGCTTCCGGATCGTCGGGAATCGTCGCCTGCCAATGCAAAGTAGCCGCCAGGCGGATGCTGGTCCCCCACATATGGGGCAGCACCCGCACGCCGTTGGCGCTGGCCATCGCCTGCACCTTGCGGCACTCGGTAAACCCACCGGCTATGGAGATGTCAGGCTGGACAATGTCGACGCCACGTCCCTGGATGAGATGGCGAAAGGCTCGATGTCCGCGCAGCATCTCGCCGCCGGCGATGCGCATTCCGAGCGAACGGCGAATCTCGGTATATCCGACCACGTCGTCGATCTCGATGGGCTCTTCGTACCAGTAAATGTTGTTGTCAGCGATCTTGCGACCGATATCTATCGCCGTGCCCACATCGTAGCCGCAGTTGGCGTCGACGGCGAAAAGCACGTCGTCGCCGATGGCCGCTCGCACCGCCGCGACGCTTTCCACATCATACTTCTCGCCGTGGCCGATCTTCATCTTGACGGCGGGAAAACCCGCGTCCGCGTAACCTCTGGCTTCTTCCGCGAGCGCGCGGGTGTTATCGGGACGATCTTTCATAAAGAGGCCGCTCGCATAAGCGGGAATGCGGTCGCGAAAGGCGCCGCCCAGCAGGCGATACACGGGCTTGTCAAAAACCTTTCCAGCGATATCCCAAAGGGCGATGTCGACGGCGCTGATGGCGGCGATGTCTCCCCACCCTTGAGCGTACAGATCATTCCAGATGACCGCCGCATCGAGCGGGTCCCGGGCGATCAGGTGAGTGTCGATCTCCTGGCGACTAGGGGTGGTCAGTCCTTCCCCCCACCCGGTGATGCCGGCGTCGGTGATGATCTCGACCACTCCCGCGGTGCGGGCCTTGCACCACAGCCGCGAATTGGCGAAAGGCTCCGCCAGTGGATAGCTCAGGTTATACGCCTTTACTTCGGTGATCTTCATCGTTGGCTTTCGTCCCCTCGCCTGTTGTCCTGGGCAAGCCCAGGTGCAGCAGCCCAGTCAAGTCTCTGCTTTGGAATTCTCGAGGCAATCGAGGCTCGGAGCGGGCGGCAACGGCTGAACGTGCCCCGGGCCGTTCAGCAGATTACACCCGGCGATGGGGATTGTCAACTCGGCTCTGGTACCCGAGTTTGCACCAGTACCCGCATACCGATCGGGGCCGGCGGACCCCGATTGCAGGGCCGAGGTGTACCATAGTATGTAGTTGCCGAAGACCGAGTAATCTGGACTCACGCACCGTTTCAACGGAGGGACATCGTGACCACCGAAACACTCACCACGCTAGCCACGGTCGATTTCTGCGGACTGCAGGTGACCCGCCTGATCCTGGGCGCCAACCCTTTCGGTGGCTTCAGCCACCAGTCAGAAGCCCGCAACCAGGAGATGGTCGATTTCCATACCCCCGAGATCATCGTCGAGACCTGGCAGCGAGCAGAGGCAGCCGGCATCAACACGATAATCACCAACAACACCTCGTCCAACGTGATGACCGCGCTCGACGAGTACCTGTCTGGAATCGGGCAGCTGCAGTGGATCGCCCAGGTCAACAGCTCCTCGGCCGAATCCATGCCCGAAGCCGTAGATCGCGTCGTCGACATCGGCTGCAAGGCACTCTACTTCCACGGCTCCAGGGTAGACAGTCTGTACTCGGAGAGGGATGAGAACACGCTGCGGGGCTGGTTCGATCGCGCCCGCGCCCACGGGATTCCTATTGGTGTGGCCGCGCACGCGCCCGAGGCTCATCTTTGGGTGGCAGACTTGGAGATCGCCGACTTTCACGCGGTGCCGTTCTTCAACTGCGGTAGCCTGCACGATGGCCGCGGCCTGAAGTTCAAGCTGCGCGACATGCCGGCAGCGACCGAGTGCATCAGGGCCATTGAGGCCCCCTGTATCGCCTACAAGATCCTGGGTGCTGGTCGCATCGACCCGCAGATGGCTTTCGAATACGCCTTCGACCACATCAAGCCGACCGATGTGGTCAATGTCGGTATGCACCGTGGCGACCGGGACGGTATGGTCGAGGAAAATGTCGCCATGGTTGAGGACCTCGTGTAATCGGACCGCCGCCGTGCATCTACTCCAGCTACTGTAACCGCGAATCGGGTGACCGGTGCTTCCGCTCCGTCGACTGGGGTGTCTTCCCATGTGGACTGCTTGCATTTCGCTGCGAATAGCAGCAAATTGATGGCATGTCAAGAGCCATCACTATCCGGAACGTACCGGACGATACGCGTGACGAGCTCGCCGCCCGGGCATCGGCCACCGGCCGTTCGCTTCAGGAGTATCTGAGGTTGCAGCTCATCGAGATGGCCAGCCGGCCTGACGCGGAGGTGCTACTCGCGCGGGTCCGTCATCGCAAAGAGCGCACCGGCAGCACTCTATCGGTTGACGCCATCCTCCGCCATCGCGACGCGGACCGTTAGGCGACGCTCGTCGTCGATGCGGCGCTGGTGGTGGCTGCTCTCGTCGACAGCGGGCCCGATGGGACGTGGGCGGAAGCACAGCTGGCCGCCGACCAACTGGCAGCGCCACACCTGATGCCCGTCGAAGCGGCCAACATGCTGCGACGGGCCGCCCTGTTCGGAGACGTCTCGGAAGATACCGCGTCAATGGCCCACGCGGATCTGCTGGAGCTGCGGGTCGACCTGTTCCCATACGGACCCTTCGCCTCGCGGGTCTGGGAACTTCGAATGAACGTAACCGCGTACGACGCCTGGTACGTCGCGCTGGCGGAGTCTCTGGACGCGAAGCTGGCGACGCTGGACAGAAGACTGAGCCGTGCCGCCGGATGCCGCTGCACCTTCGAGACGCCATGAATCACCTGAGTGAGATGTCAGGATTCGTGACCGCCGCCGTGTCGCTTCTCGAGCAGTATCACCGCGATCACCCCCACAACCATCAGCAGCAGGCTGACCACCACCTCGGTCGACAGCTCCGCCGGCAGGACAAGCTCGGCCTGCACAGGCAGGCCAACCGCTTCCCCCGCCTCCTGCTCCAGTGGGACCACGCCACGAAAGGGCCACACCTTGCGGATCGACCCGGCCATGAGCCCCACCAGCAGCGCCATGGTCACGGTGTGGTAGCTCGCCAGAAGCCATTTCAGCAATCTCGAAAACGTCAAAATTCCAGCGACAAATCCCAGCCCGAAGACGATCAGCAACACGAAGTCGAGCTCGTGCACGGCGTCAAGCACCTGTTGGTATTTCCCCATCATCAGCAGCAGCAGAGATCCGCTGATCCCCGGCAGGATCATGGCCACGCTGGCGACAGCGCCGGACAGGACGAACTTGTAGAGCTCGGGACCCGTCTGGGTCGGTATGGCGACGGCGAGCCCGTATCCGGCCGCCAGTCCAAGGGCAACCGCGACGAAAGCGGACAGCCCCCACCCGTCGATCCGGCGAGCGACCACGATGACGCTCGCCACCATGAGACCTGTGAGCAAACCCCATATCGGCTGAGGATGGAATTCGAACAGGTAGTGGATCAACCGGGCGAGGGAGAAGATCGCGGTTGCCACCCCGGCCAACAGCGGCAGCAGGAAACCAGCGTTGATGCCCGTCGCGACCTCGACCAGGCGGCCCCGCAGCAGGCGGGACACCAGGCCTGCGTTGACCCCGGCCAGAGTGCCGACGAGTTCGTCGTATATGCCGGTGATGAAGGCGACAGTCCCCCCTGACACCCCCGGGACCACATCCGCGGCCCCCATGGCGAGGCCGCGCAGGTAGAGCCCGGGACCACGTCGCTTCATTTCTCCGGTGATCGCTCTGATACCCTTGCTCATGCCGAACTGCTCTTCCGCTTCGCAGCTTCTCTGTCCTTGTGCTTCTCGCTCACTCCTCTTATCCCCTCCTTATCTTGCGTTAGGCGGCATCAGCACGGGCATCCGCTGACCCTCCTCAGACAGCTCCTCAAGGGCGCGGCGGTCGGCGCGGGGCATGGGCAGATCGTCGAGCTCGGCCGGATCGATCCACCGCCAGTCATCGCACTCGACTGCCTCCGGCTCTCCGCCTCGATAGATCGCTTCGAACAGGTTGAGGGTGATGCTGAAATGAGAATAGCCGTGGTCGACTTTTGCCAGCAGCGCACCAACCTCGATGTCGATCGTCAGCTCCTCGCGTATCTCCCGCCGCAGACACTCCGGCAGCGACTCTCCCGGCTCGCGCTTGCCGCCGGGAAATTCCCACAGCCCTCCCAGCATGCCGTCGGCCGGACGCTGCGCCACCAGCAGCTGGGCGCCTTTCCAGATCACTCCGGCGGTGACCTCGTAGTGTGGTCTGGCGGGCTTGGGCACCTTTGTCGGCAGTTGCGCCGGATCTTCGAGCTCCGCGTGTGCCCGGCACATCTCCACCACCGCGCACTCGCCGCACGCTGGAGAGGTGGGCGTGCACACCCTCGCCCCCAGCTCCATCATCGCCTGGTTGAAATCTCCGGCCCTGCCCCTGGCCAGAAGACGCTCTCCCGCCGCGATCAGCTCCGCTTTGACCGCCGTCTTTCGCGGGTCCCCTTCCAGTCTGAGCAGCCGGCACAGGACGCGGGTGACATTGCCGTCCAACACCGGGTGGTCGCGATCAAAGGCGATACTGCTGACCGCGGCCGCGGTGTACGGGCCAATGCCCGGCAGAGCCATAAGCTCCTCGTAGCGGTCGGGTATGCGTCCTCCGCGGACTTTGACCACATGCTTTGCCGCCCGGTGCAGATTCCGTGCCCTGGCGTAGTATCCGAGTCCCTCCCAGGCTTTGAGGACTTCCTCCAGCGATGCCGCAGCCAGAGCTTCCACCGTCGGAAAAGCGGCGGTGAAGCGCTCGAAGAACGGCTGCATCTGATCGACGCGGGTCTGCTGCAGCATGATCTCGGAAATCCACACGTGGTAGGGATTGCCCGAGTCACGCCACGGCAGATCGCGTTTGTTGTGGGCGTACCAATCGAGCAATCTGACCCGAAACTGACGAACCCGGGAGTCGCTGCCCAGCAGATCGACCGTCACTGCCTTCGCCGCCGCCGAGCGGCCTGAAACCGGCGCACCTCGTCGGGCCAGTCTTCGGTGGACAAGGTCCTGCTGGCCGCAGCTCGACGCCGTTGGGTGGCGCTGGCGGAGAGTGCTGTGACTCCGGTATCCGGCAGCGGGTTTGCCTGCAGCAGGCCGTTGAGCACCGACTCCTCGCACGCTTCGGAGGCCGCGGCGTACAGGGCCGGAAGCTCGCCATCCCCAACCAGTGACACCGGGCGAGTCGACGACTCCCCCCTCTCCTGAGCGTCGTCGAGGCCGGTCGTCGACAGCGCCAGAACGACGCCGTCGCGCGTACGAGCGTCGAATAGCCCTACCCGGGCCAAACCCACGGTGGCGCGACTGGCGAGGTGGTCGAGCTGTCGTGGAATGAGAGGCGCGTCGGTCACCACCACGACTGACAGACTCCGGGGCTGGTCCGCCTGGAGCGATTCTACCGCCAAAGATGCCCCCACGGGAAAGCCGTCCACCATGAGGTTGCCCGGCTCACCGCCGTTTACCGCCACCAGCGCCCCCACCGTGTACGCGGGCCCGTTGCCTTCGTCGAGGCGGCGGGATGCCGTACCCACTCCTCCCCTGACCCCGAAGGCGGACAGGCCACGACCTATCCCCGTGCTCCCCTCACCTGGATGTCCCCCGGCAGCGGCGAGAGCGCGGAAAAGATGCTCCTCCCGCACCAGGCGGTGAACCAGTGCCGGCGGATTCACGCCGCTGTCGTCCACTCCAACTACCAGCGGTGGCCACAGCTCCGGGTCCATCCCCTGACCATGCGCGATGAGGCCGTCGTATACCCGTCCGACCGCCGCCACGGGGGCCAACATCACCGGCGTGGCGATCACACCGAAATCCTCGGTCATCCCCAACCCGGTCATCCCGTCCCCACCGTCGACCGACCACCGACCGGCGAACAGGCGCCGACGCGCCTCATCCGCCCACGGCACTACCAGGGTGATACCGGTGGACAGCCCACCCTCGGCGATATCGACATGCCCTACCTGTACGCCCGGCACATCCGACATCGCATTGGCAGGCCCTGGGCTCAGGCTGCCTGTGGTGATTCCCAGATCTCGCAGTCGCATTCTCGCCCCAGCTACTTGAGACGGCCGTATCGCCGCATGACAGCCACAAACCGATCCAACGGCAACGCGTGAATTCTGTTGCCGTCCCGCCCCACCATGGTCGACGCCGCCGTGAGCGAATTGAGAATCGCCTCCTCCGTAGCCTCGACGACGCTCTGGTATATCGCGTCGATGCCAGAATAGACCACATCGATGTGGTGAAGCTCAGTGCTTGGCGGGAGACGATGCGCCGTCGAGAAGGCGACCATCAGATCGCCGCTGCTGTGGGTGGATATCGCACCCGTGCGCGCCATGCCCATGATCGCCCGCTTGCACAGAGCCTGGAGCTGAACCGGCAACAGGGGAGCATCGGTGGCGATAACGGCGAGCAGGGACTTGCCATTGTCTCCTCCGCCCTCCTCTAGCAGTAAGTCCGCTATCTCCACGCCCACTGGCACGCCCTGTACTGTGAGGTGAGAGCGCGCGCCATGGTTGGCTTGCACCAGAACTCCTGTGGTGTATCTGGTGCCGCTGGCATCGGCCACGCGCGAGGCCGTGCCGATCCCGGCCTTGAATCTGTAGGCTCGCATCCCGGTACCCCCGCCGACACTCCCCTCGGCCACCGGTCCGGGGCGGGCGTTGCGGATGGCGTCGACGGCGTGCTCGGGGAGCACGTGCCGGCCCGCGGCGTCGTGGAGAAAAATCGCCCACGTTTCACCGACCACGGGCTCGGGTCGGAAAGGTCCGGAAAACAGCTCGGGATTCAGCTCGAGGAGATAC
>Ga0066376_10000171_pt1 | contig 56801 bp, 46 predicted proteins | sample Knorr_S15_td_Bot_FD_77009 | JGI IMG/M metagenome (GOLD analysis project Ga0066376, IMG submission 77009) | Marine microbial communities from Southern Atlantic Ocean transect - Knorr_S15_td_Bottom_ad_5009_LV_A | ecosystem: Environmental > Aquatic > Marine > Oceanic | place: Southern Atlantic...
AGAACAGTCCCTCGACGCTGAGGTAACGCTCCCCGCTGTCACACAGCATGCACACGATGACATGCCCCTCGTGCCTGGGCTCGCGGGACAGCCTGAGGGCGGCGCACACGCTCGCTCCGGGAGAAATGCCCACGAGTACGCCTTCCTTTTGCGCGATCTCCCGACACGTACGAAACGCGTCTTCCTCCGAGACGAGGTAGATGTCGTCCAGGAGCGAGCGGTCGAGCACGCCCGGCACGAATCCGGGAGCGGTGCCCATCATGCGATGCGGCTGGAAGCGGCCCTCGGATATGAACGGTGCCTCTTCGGGCTCGACGCCGACGACGCGCAGACCAGGCTTGAGAGGCTTGAGCGCTTCGGACACGCCACACAACGTTCCCCCAGTCCCCAACGGGGCCACGAAGACGTCGACCCGTCCCTCCGTGTCTCGCCAAATTTCCGGTCCCGTCGTCTCGATGTGAGCCCGGCGATTGTCCAGATTGTCGTGTTGTCCCACGTAGAACGAGCCGGGTAGCGCGGCGTGGAGTTCCATCGCCTTCGCTTTTGCGGCCTTGGTCCCAGATGCGGCCGGCGTGAGATGAACCTCGGCTCCCAACGCTTGAAGTGTCCTGCGGCGCTCTTCGCTCTGGATCTCGGACATGCACAGGACCACGCGGTACCCACGTATGCGCCCGACGTAGGCCAGGGCCATGCCCGTGTTGCCCGACGTAGCCTCGATGAGGGTGTCGCCCGGTGTGATGTCCCCGCGCTGCTCCGCCTCACGGATCATGGCGAAGACGGGCCGGTCCTTGATGGCGATGGGATTCATGAACTCGCACTTGGCGAGGACCAGGGCATCGCCGCCGTCGTTGATGCGGTCCAGTGCCAGGAGCGGCGTATTGCCGATGAGATCAGTGACGGATGAGGCGTATTTCATCAAAACAGCCGGTCGATGCGGCCTTTCTGAACCGACTGCCACGCGAGCTGGCTGAGCGCCCGCACGCCATCCATGAGGTTGGCGAATCGCGGGTCGGTCGTGTGCCCGCCTACATAGCGCGCGTAGAGCTGCTGGACGATGACCGCCACCTTGTACAGCCCGAACGCGTAGTAGAACACCACGTCTTGGACGTCGTTTCCGCTGGCATGCGCGTAGAGCTCGACTACGTCGGCACGACTCGGCGTGCCTGGCAACAGCGTCGGACTCAGTCGCGCCTCGATCAAACCCGGCGGGTCGTCGGGCTGCGTCCAATACGCCAACAAGACTCCGAAGTCCATGAGCGGGTCGCCGAGCGTGGCCATCTCCCAGTCCAGCACCGCGATCAAGCGCGACCAATCGTCCGCATCGAGAACGACGTTGTCGTGCTTGAAGTCGTTGTGGATCAACGCGGCGCCGCTCTCCTCGGGCATCGAGTCGATCAGCCAGGTGCCGAGCAGGTCCATCTCGCGCACGTCGTGCGTTCGCGATCTGCCGTACCGCTTTGCCCAGCCCTCGACCTGGCGACGCACGTACCCGTTGGGGCGGCCCAACTCACCGAGGCCCGCGGCCTCGTAGTCCACCGCGTGTAGCTCTGCGAGTGAGCGCACGAGCGTGGCCGTGATGCGGGCGGTCAACTCGGGCGTCGGGGTCATGGCCTCGGGCATTTCCTTGCGCAGGATGATGCCCTCGACCCGCTCCATCAGGTAGAAAGGAACACCGAGCACCTCTTCGTCCTCACAGAAGACCAGCGGCTCAGGCACCTTGGGCCACACCGGATGCAGGTGCGAGAGAATCCGAAACTCTCGACCCATGTCGTGGGCCGACTTGATCTTCACGCCGAACGGGGGCCTGCGCAGGACCACAGCCCGGTCGCCGATGGATACCAGGTACGTGAGGTTCGAGAAGCCCTTGGCGAACTGCTCGACCCGCACGCTCCCGCCCGTGACTTCCGGCAGAACCGTCGGCAGGTACTCCGCTAGGCGATCGCGATCGAGTTCCTCGCCATCACGCTGCGCGCCGGGCGTGTCCAGCCAGTTCGGTGAGGTCATCCGTCTGCGGGGCCGATGGCCTTCCTGCTAAGAGATCCGGAGCCCGTAGTTCCGGAGAATCCTCCGGGCAACGCGACTCTTGTGCACCTCGTCCGCCCCGTCGTAGATGCGTGAGCCGCGTTCGTGGCGGACCCAATAAGAGAGCAGGGTGCCGTCGGTCATACCCAGCGCACCGTGCGTCTGGAGCGAGCGGTCGAGCACCTCGAAGAGCACGCGCGCCACGAAGAATTTGATCAGTGAGATTTCGTTGGCTACAGCGTCCGGTCCTTCCTCGTCGATCTTCTTCGCGGTGTCGAGCACCATCAGCCGCGACGCGTTGATGTCGGCGCGGCTCTCTGCGATCCAGTTGTGGATCGTCTGTTTGCTCGCGAGCAGACCGCCCTTGACCTGACGCGTGGCGGCGCGCTCGCACATCATGTCGAACGCACGCTCGCAGATGCCGATCCAGCGCATGCAGTGGTGGATCCGTCCTGTCGCCAGTCGCTCCTGAGCGATCGCGAAGCCTTTGCCCTGCTCGCCCAGCAGGTTTGTGACCGGGACCCGACAGTCCTCGTAGAGGATCTCGGAGTGACTTCCCCAACCTTCGCCCTCGTCTCCCATCACCTTGATGTTACAAACCCGCGTGAACCCGGGTGTATCCGTGGGAACGATGATCTGACTCGCCCGGGCGTACGGACTGTCGGCGTCGGGGTCGGTGACCGCCATCACGATGGCGAAGGCAGCGCCGTCCGCGGCCGATGTGAACCACTTGTGGCCGTTGATCACGTACTCATCGCCGTCGCGCACCGCAGTCGTGCTCATGACCACCGGGTTGGAGCCGGCGTGCTCGGGCTCGGTCATGCTGAAACAGCTACGGATCTTTCCCGCGAGCAGGGGGCGCAGGAAGCGCTCCTGCTGTTCGTCCGTGCCCTGCGTGGTCAAGACCTCGATGTTGCCCGCGTCGGGAGCGTGACAATTGAAGATGAAGAGTCCGTGGGGGCTGCGACCCAGCACCTCGCTGATCTGGCCGAATTCCCAGAGGGAGAGGCCTAGCCCTCCCCACTCTTCGCTGACCTGCGGCGTCCAGAGCCCGAGATCACGGACCTTCTGCCGTTTCTCCTCGAGCATGGGCAGCATGGAGTAGAACTCCTCGCGGCCGCCCGGGCTCTCGACGGGATAGACGTCGGTCTCCATGAACGCACGGACCCGTTCGACGATTCCTGCAATCCTGTCAGACATACGTAACAAGCTCCACTGAGCTGAAGCGCGGCTGCGCGTTGAAAGACTTGAGCGACAAACGGTCCTCGCGGAAGACGAACTCGGTAACGGTGGTATTCTGTACGGCCCAAGCCAACTCTATGGCCTGCTCGTCAGCCAGGCCAAGCGCTCGCGCTACGGTGGAGCCGATCGGTCCGCCGGACGTGAACACTGCGATCGTGCCGCTGCCGCCGACCTCGTCGAGTATTTTGCGCATGCCACGCTCGACGCGAGCACGAAAGGCCTGCCAGCTCTCCACCGCGTCCAGAAGCGCGCCCGACTCAGAGCCGGGGTCCGAGGGCAGGTCGGCTCGGGCCCAACTGCGGGTGATCTCGCGAAACGCCGAAAAATATGCACGCGCGCGGGTTCTGCTGTCGGCGCCAGGCGCCTGGATCTGCCGGCGCGCGTCTGCGTACTGCGCGGTCGAGAGCATGATCTCCACCACGCTCGCCCCGCTGTGCTCTTGAAGCTCCTCGACCGTCGACGGGTTCGGCCACGGTAGATCGCTACGCGAATAGGCCGAAGCTGCGACGTCAGCAGTTTGCTCATGACGTCGCGCCGGTCCGACGAAGACCCGATCGAACACCACTCCGGACCGAACGAACTCCTCACCCAGGGCGTCGGCCTGTGTCAGCCCCAACGGCGACAGCTGATCGTAGTTCTCGAAGGCCTCAGCGGGATCCGCCGAGAACGTCGCTTGTGCGTGGCGCACCAGGATAATCCTGCTCATGAGACGAGCGTGGCGCGGGTCCCTATTCCGAGCCTTCCAGTCGGCGGATCGCCTCTTCGATGTCGATATCGGATTCGATCCAGTCCGTGAATCGCTCGGGGGTTCCATCTGCGAGCGTGCGCACCAGGAACATGGCCCTCGTTCCCTGACGCCGCGTGGGGGTGTATGTGAGAGGAGCGCCAATGCCCTGAAACCCGTCGAACGTTTCCAATGCGGCGACCAGGGTCTCGGTCGTCAGGTCGCGTCCCGCACGTCTGAGCCCCTCGACCAGTGGCTCCGCGTACCGGAACCCGGACAGGAAGAACTCGCTGGCGCGCTCGTCGGGAGCGATGCGGGCGCTCGCCTGCCGGTACTTTTCCATGAGCGGGCTGTCAGAATTGTACAACTCGCCGATCGCCGCGAAGATCACCCCAGCCCACGCGCCTTCCGTCAGCTCGTACAGATTGACCACGTCGGCGAGCACCGAGCTCGCGAGCCACTGCGTCTCGTAGCCGAGCCGTCCAACGGCGCCGACGATGATCGTGGCGTGCCGCGGCCCAAGCCACATGATGACGGCTTCGGCTCCCGACGCGCGAAGCCTAACCGCGTGCGAGTTCAAGTCGGTGTCCGTACCCTCGACCGAAGTGGACTCGACCACATCGAGCCCGTGCCTTTCGAGCGCCAGCTGGGCGCCGATCAGCCCGCTTTGGCCGAAGTCGTCGTTCTGGTAGATCACCGCGACCTTGGTGAGGCCCAGGTCGTTGACGACGTGATCGACCAGGACCGCGGCCTCGTCGAAGTACGGCGTGTATTGGGCGAAGACGAGCTCTTTTGTCGGCCACGCCCAATGCGTGGCCCCGGTCGCGGGCGAGACCAGCGCCACCTCGTTCTCGATCAGGTAGTCCATCACCGCGCGTGTCGTGGCGGTCCCTACACCAGCGACTACGGCGAAGACACGGTCTCGCTCGACCATCTCCCGGACCACGGCGACGGTTCGGGAAGGATTGTATGCGTCGTCGCGGAGGATGAACCGGATCTTTCTCCCGTGGATGCCGCCCTCTTCGTTGATCATGTCGAAGTAAGCGGCCGCCCCCCTCCCGACCGAGCCCCACAAGGCGTACGGCCCTGTCTGCGGGCCCCAGCCGCCGATTACGATCTCGTCGTCCGTGACGCCGCGGACTCCTCCCTCATCGACCGGCTCGGCACATGCGCTCGCGAAAACGAGCATGAGCGACAGCAATGCCGCCCGTCTGGCCAGCTTAGTCCCGTTGCTCCACATCCGATTCCACATCGACGTCACGTCGTGTTTCCTGATTGGGGTGGCGAAGTCTTGGCCCCCATGTATAGCGCCTCCACCTCGTCGTTGTCGATCAGCTCCGCAGCCGGGCCGGCTATGACGATGGAGCCGTTTTCGAGCACGAGGCCTTCGTCCGCGATCGAGAGCGCCATGCGGGCATTCTGCTCCACGAGCAGGACGGTGACGCCCTCGTCTCGAATCTCCGAGATGATGTCGAAGACCTGTCGGACCAAGATGGGAGCCAGACCGAGCGAGGGCTCGTCCAGAAGCAGCAACCGCGGGTCGTTCATGAGTGCCCGGCCGATGGCGAGCATCTGTTGTTCGCCGCCGGAGAGCGTACCCGCGGGCTGGCGCGAGCGCTCGGCCAATAGCGGAAAGAATTCGTAGACCCGCTCCCGAGTCTTTAGTGCCTCCGCACGATTGCGCCGTACGAAGCTTCCTACGGTCAGGTTCTCGCGCACGCTCAACTCGTTGAAGAGTCGCCGCCCTTCGGGCACATAGGAGATACCCGAGCGCACGATCTTCTCGGTGGCGACGCCGTCGATTCGGGCCCCGCCAAATGAAATCGTGCCCTTCTGGGGCTGGCGATCGAGCACGCCCATCACCGTACTGAGCAGCGTGCTCTTGCCCGCGCCGTTGTTGCCGAGGATCACCGTGATCGAGCCCTCTCGTACGCCGAGGGATACGCCGGTGAGCGCGCGCAGCGCGCCGTAGTACGTCTCGACGTCGGCGAGCTCGAGAAGCGGGGACGCGGAATTCCTATCCATCGCCCAAATAAGCCTTGATGACTTCTGGATGGCTCCGCACTTCGTCGGGCGCCCCGAGCGCGATGACTTTTCCAAAATTGAGGGCCAGCACACGGTCGGCGAGGTCGATGGCGAGCTGCATGTGGTGCTCGATCAGGAGGATGGTCAGGCCCAGGTCGTCCCGCAGGCTGCGCAGCCGGTCGCCGATGTCGGCCCGCTCCTCGGGGTTCATTCCGGCTGACGGCTCGTCGACCAGCAGCAGCTTCGGCTCCATCGCGAGCGCACGGCCCAGCTCGACCCGCTTCTGCGTTCCATAGGGCAGCTCCTGAACGGGTCGGTCCCGCACGGCCGTGAGATCGAGCGTTTCCATCACCTGCTCGACGTGGGCGCGGTTCTCGGCCTCCTCGCGGGCGGCGCGGGTTGTGCGGCCGAGCATCCCCATGCCGCGCCAGAGGCCCGTGCGCATGTGCTGGTGACGGCCGAGCATGAGGTTGTCCACGGTGCTCTCGGTGGCGAAGAGCTCGATGTTCTGGAATGTCCTGGCCAGACCCCGCCGCGCGATTCGATGAGGCTTCAGCCCCGAGATCTGCTCTCCCTCGAAATGGATCGTTCCGACCGTCGGCTTATAGATGCCGTTGATGCAGTTGAAGGCTGTGGACTTGCCGGAGCCGTTCGGGCCGATCACGGAGAAGATCGAGCCTTTCTCGACCTCGAAGGACACGTCGTCGAGGGCGTCCAGGCCCCCGAATCGTTTGCTGAGGCCGCGTACCGAGAAGAACGACATCGGCTACACCTTCCGCGCCGGCTGGCGTCCGAACAGCCCTGCCGGCCTGAACCACAAGACGATTACGATGATCAGGAACGCCACCGCGGATTTGAACTCCACGGATATGTAGGCCCCGAAAAGATTCTCCACGACGCCCAGCAGATAGCCGCCGAGCACGGCGCCGACGGGGGTGTTCATGCCACCCAGCACCGCGCCGGCGAAGCCCTTGAGAAGGGGATCCCACATCAGCGTCGGGTCGAGCGTGATCAGCGGTGCCGTAAGCAACGCGGCGACCAGGCCGATCACGGAACTGATGCCGAACGTCAGAGCCACGACCGCGCGCACCGGAACGCCGTTGATCCGGGCCGCCATCGGGTCCTGCTGCGTCGCTTGCATCGCGACGCCGAGCTTGGTGAAACGGAAGAAGGCGAAAACCGCAGCCATGAGAACGAGCGCGATGGAGATCGTTGCGAGGCTCAGCGTGCTCACCGTCACACTGCCGAAGCGGACGACCTCGCTGGCCGAGACGGGGAAAGGAAACTGCCTCTGGTCCGCGCCCCACCTCCACCCCGCCAGCCCGAACAGCGCCAGCTGGAAGCCGAGCGTCATGATGATGAGGTTGAGGTGCGTCGGGTTCTTCGTGCGTCGTAAGAAGAGGCCTTCGAATCCGATGCCGAGCAGGAACGCGAACACGATTGCCGCGCCGAAGGCCACGACGAAGCCCACGTTGTAGTCGACGATCAACACGTAGGCGATGAACGCAGAGAACATCGCCATCTCGCCCTGGGCGAAGTTGGGCACCTCGGTGGTCTTGTAGGTGATGACGAGCGCCAACGCCACCAGCGCATAGATGCTCCCCGAAGAGAGTCCGCTAGCGACGATCTGAAGCAGCATGCCTCAACCGGCTCCTGCCGCAGTGTCGTCCCGTGTGCCGCGCCGCCTCAGCCCACGCACGGCGTCTTCGACGCGAAGCCAAACGCCGTATAGGCCCCGCGGCTCGAACATGATCGTCAGCATGATCATGAGTCCGGTGAGGACCCAGCCGACGTTGGGGAGCCCACTGGGCGACATGAACGCGTCGGAGAAGTTCTGCAGCGCGGGGCCCAGGATCGGGATCTCCTGCACCGCGTCCATCCGGAGGTTCACGTACCCCATCACCAGGCTGCCCAACACCGCTCCGGTGATGGAGCCCAGTCCGCCGAAGACCACCATGGCGAGGAACATCAGCGAGAGCGTGAAGGAAAAGACGCCGGGGCTGATGAACCCGTTCATGAGTGAGAGCAGGCTGCCCGCGATGCCCGCGAACGCGGCGCTCACCGTGAAACTGAGCGTCTTGTAGTAGGCCACGTCGACACCCATGGTCTCCGCGGCGATGGGGCTGTCGCGGATCGCACGGAATGCGCGCCCCACTCGGGTGACACCGAGGTTGCGGGCGGCGATGGCCAATACCACGGTGATCCCCACGATCAGGAAGTAGTGGCTGATATCACCGGAAAGCGGCAGCGGCCCGAGGGAGGCGTCTGGGACGACCAGGCCCATGTGGCCGCCGAAAAAGGAGCCATGGCCGATGATCAACGTCACCGCGAGTCCGAATCCCAGCGTCGCGATCGCCAGGTAGGGTCCGTCGAGCCGCAGCGCTGGCAGGCCTAGTAAGAAACCGAAGAATGCGGAAACCAGCGCCGCTAGAGGCAGCGCAATCAGGAACGGCGCACCCAATTCGGTCATGGCGAGAACGCTCGTATAGGCGCCTATGGCCATGAAGCCCGCGTGGCCGAGCGAGACCTGCCCGGTATCGCCGACCAGAATGCTCATGCCCAGGCCGACGATCACGAAGATCGCCATGTAGTTGAGCGTGAAGATCCGGTAGCCGGGCACCACGAACGGAAGAACCGCCAGCACGGCGAGCAGCACAACCAGCTTTATTACCGCGGCTTTCCCGGGCAGGAGTTGGACGTCCGCGTAGTGATCCAACTCCCTCGACGTCACGTCATCGATGCAGGGAGCCCTCCGAGATCCAAGACGGAGCGCGCCACGAAGGCACGCGTCTCGATGAGACCGGCCGGGAGCGGCAACCACTTCTCGACTTGCTCGAGATCCGACCGCAGTTCCCTGGAAGTGGACAACGCTGCCAGGATCTCGCTCGCTTCGCTACGGACTCGCTCGACCGCGCGCTCGAAACAGATTCGTGCCAGCGCCTCGGGCAGCTCCGTGCCTGTGGCGCCCGTTTGCTTGTGCTTCGCGACGCGGAGGTAGGTGCTTTCCGCGCCGAAGATCTCGATCGCGACGTCGGCGAGGCTGGCCATGAACTGTTGGTTGTCCGCGTCGAACATGCGGTCCCTCTCGACGCCCTCGGATACTGCCCGCACGAGGTAGAAGTAGATCTTCTTCAGGTCACGAATCCCGGAGGCGATCGGCTCGAATCCCCAGTTCATGATCACGGGGTCGTAATGGTCCATGTCGCGGTCGGGCGATTCAGCAGCAAGCGCCTCGATCGCCCCGTCGAAGTCCAGGCTGCCTTTCCAGGCCCGCCTCAGCATCGCCCTCTGCGCATAAAGTCGGCAGATCTCGTTGGTGCCTTCGTAGATGCGGGTGATGCGTGAGTCACGGTACATGCGCGCCGGGGCGTATTCTTCGCTGAAGCCGTATCCGCCGAAGACCTGCAGCGCCTCGTCGGCCAGCTCGTTGTACGCCTCGGACGTGAACACCTTGGCCATCGCGCACTCCGCCGAGAACTCGGTGAGCGTGTTGAGTTTGTCGTCCAGCGTGGGAGGTCCCTGGCCGTCGGTCCCCTCGAGCGCATGATAGACGAGCCCTGAGGTTCGATAAGCGACGGACTCCGCGGCATACGCGCGCGAGGCCATGTCCGCGAGCTTTCTTTGGATCAGACCGAAGTCTCCGATCGGCCGCCCGAACTGGTGTCGCTCGGCGGCGTACTGAGCGGCGACCTCCACGGCCTTTCTTGCCCCGGACGCGCTGTTGGTGGCGAGCTTGAGGCGGCCGACGTTGAGCGTGCAGAACGCCACCTTGTGGCCCTTGCCCACCTCGCCGAGCAGGTTTTCGACGGGAACCTTCACGTCCTCGAGCGCGATCGCATTGATCGATGCTCCGTGCTGGCCCAGCAGCCGCTCGTCGGCACCGACCGTCAGGCCGGGGGTGTCGCCGTCGACGATCAGCGTCGAGAAGTGCTCACCGTCGACCTTCACGAAGAGGATGAAGATGTCGGCCCAAGCGGCGTTGGTGATCCACTGCTTGCCGCCGTTGACCACGTAGTGGCTGCCGTCCTCACTCAGCACAGCGCTGGTCGTGATATTCATCGCGTCCGAACCGGTGCCGGGCTCGGTGAGCGCGAACGCCGACAGCATCTCGCCGTTCATGCAGGGCTCCAGGTAACGCTGGCGCTGATCCTCGGTGGCGAAGTTGATGAGCGGCAGCATGCCGATGCCCTGATGGCCGAAAATGAGCGAACCGAGGCTTCCCAGCTTCGCCCGGATCGAGCACATGCCGGTGACCGCCAGCACGTTCAGGTCCAGGCCGCCGTACTCTTCGGGGACCTCCGCCATGAAGATCCCCAACTCCGCCGCCTTCTTGAACAATTCCAGGCCGATTCCGCCCGAGCCCTTCTCCAGCTCTTCGATGTGCGGCGCCACCTCACGGTCCGCGAAATCCTGGAACGCTTGTGTGATCATGCGCTCTTCGTCGCTCAGGTCCTCAGGCGTTACGACCTCTTCGGGGTCGGTCTCGTGAATGAGGAAGCTGGCACCGAAGTGTCGCGTAGTAGTCGCCATCAGTTCCTGCCGTTGCGGAGCATTTCGTACGGAGGCTGGTTGCCTCGAATCCCACACCATGCTATCCCAATTCCGGCTTCAGTTCCACATCGGTTCCATATATTCGCCCCTCTGCGAGCACCGTTCTCACCTCCCCCAGACCCATAGGAGCCTCTCGTATGTCCGACCCGGTCCGTTTCGACCGCAGGGGTGCCGTCGCTGTCATTACGCTCGACAACCCGCCGGTCAACGCCCTCTCCCTCTCCTTGCGCACCGGCCTGGACCGAGCACTGGCCGCGGGGATGGAAGACACGGAGATCGAGGCGTTCGTTCTCCACAGCGCCGGGCGCATGTTCAGCGCCGGTGCCGACATCCGGGAGTTCGATTCGGGGGCCGCGGGCGAGTCGCCCACGCTGGGGGAGTTGATCGCCACCATCGAGGCTTCGCCCAAGCCGGTCGTCGCCGCGATCCATGGTACGGCGCTCGGCGGCGGCTGTGAGGTCGCCCTCGGTTGCCACGCCCGTGTGTCCGTGCCCGGCACGCGCCTGGGACTTCCCGAGGTGACGCTCGGCATCGTGCCCGGTGCCGGCGGGACGCAGCGTTTGCCCCGCCTCATCGGGGTGCCCGCGGCGTTGGACATGATCGTCTCGGGCAAGCCCATGAAAGCCGAGAAGGGGCACGCTCTGGGGCTGGTCGATGAAATGGCGACGGACGGAGCGGACCTCGTCGACGTCGCGGTGGGCCTGGCCGAGCGACTGGCTTCAGAAGCCGGTCCTCCACCCAAAGTGAGGGACAGGGGCGACCTGCTCGCGGAGGCCCGCGAGCACCCCGAGATGTTCGATGAATTCCGCGCCAAGATCGCACGCCGGGCCCGTGGCTTCGAAGCACCCTACGCCTGCATAGCGTGCGTCGAGGCCGCGGTGAATCGGACTTTCGACGAGGGTCTGGCGTTCGAGCGCGAGACGTTCGTGAAGTGTCGTTCTTCCCTGCAGTCCCAGGCTCAGCGGCATGTGTTCTTCGCGGAGCGGGAAGCCCGCAAGGTGCAGGGCGTGGGGCGCGACACGGTGTCCATGTCCATAGAGCGGGCGGCCGTATTGGGTTGTGGCACCATGGGTGGCGGTATCGCCATGTGCTTCGCGAACGCGGGCATTCCGGTGCGCGTCACCGAGACGGAGCAGGGTGCGCTCGACCGTGGCATGGACAAGATCCGCGGCAACTACGCCTCCACCGTCTCGAAAGGAAGACTCTCCCAGGCTGGTGCCGATGAGCGCTTGGCGCTCATCCAGCCGACGCTCGATTTCGACAGCGTCGCGGACTCAGATATCGTGATCGAGGCGGTCTTCGAGGACATGGCGCTCAAGAAGGAGATTTTCACACGCCTCGACGCGATCTGTCGCCCCGAGGCGATCATGGCCACCAACACGTCCTCTCTGGATGTGGACGAGATCGCATCGGTGACGTCACGCCCGGAACAGGTCGTCGGCCTGCACTTCTTCAGTCCGGCCAACGTCATGCGCCTGCTCGAGATCGTGCGTGGAGAGCAGACGTCGCCGGAGGTTCTCGCCTCGGTTCTCGGGCTCTCGAGGCAAATTGGCAAGGTGGGCATCGTGGTCGGAGTCTGCGACGCCTTCGCCGCCAACCGGATGCTGTATCCATACGCGCAACAGGCCAACTTCCTCATCGAAGAGGGTGCCTTTCCGGAGCAGATCGATCGTGTGATCTACGAGTTCGGCTTCCCGATGGGTCCGTTCGGTCTGAGTGATCTCGCGGGCATCGACGTCGGCTGGCGTGTGCGGCAACACCGGGAGCCGACGCGTCCGAAACACCTGCGCTACTCGCCGATCGCCGACCGCCTCTACGAAATGGGGCGGTACGGCCAGAAGACCAGTAAGGGCTGGTTCCGGTACGAAGAGGGAAGCCGCGCGCCGATCCCCGACCCCGAAGTCTCGGACCTGATCGTGCGCACCTCAGAGGAGTTGGGCATCGAGCGCCGCGAGGTCTCGGACGAGGAGATTCTGCAGCGCTGCTTGTACCCGCTGATCAACGAGGGCGCGAAAATCCTCGAAGAAGGAATCTCCGAGCGGGCGAGCGACCTGGACCTGGTGTGGCTCTACGGCTACGGCTTCCCGCGCTACCGGGGCGGGCCGATGTTTTACGCTGATTCGCTCGGCCTCGACCATGTATTCACGATGATGCAGCGATTCCACGAGGTCCATAAAGACTGGCTGGAGCCCGCTCCGCTACTGGAGCGACTTGCAAGCGAGGGCGGGACCTTCGGCGGCTGGAGCCGGTCATGATTTACCGGAGCCCCTACCCGGACGTAGTCATCCCCGAGGTGTCGGTGGTGGACTACGTTCTCCGGCGCGCACCGGAGTTCGGTGAGAAAGCGGCGCTGATCGACGCGGTCACGGGCGCTTCCTTGTCCTACAACGAGCTCGCTGCGGGCATTCGGAAAGTGGCAGGTGCTCTGGTTGCTCGCGGGTTGAAGAAAGGCGAAGTGGTCGCGATCTACAGCCCGAACACCATCACCTACCCGATGGCCTTCCATGGCACGGCGTACGCGGGCGGTGTCGCCACCACGGTCAACCCGCTCTATACCCCCGGCGAACTCGCGAAGCAGCTAAGAGACGCGAAGGCGCGCTTCCTCATCACGGCCGGCCCTTTCCTCGACAAGGCCCGAGAGGCCGCCGCCGAGGCTGGCGGCATCGACGAGATATTTACCTTCGACGGTGCACCGGGTACGACCCCGTTCTCCGAGCTGCTGGAGGGTGAGGAACTCGAGAAGGAGGTCGATATCGATCCGGCGACCGACCTCGTGGCGCTCCCTTACTCGAGTGGAACGACCGGTGTGTCGAAGGGCGTCATGCTCACGCACCGAAACCTGGTCGCCAACATGGCGCAGATCGACGGCACGCACAGTCTCTGCCGGGCATTGAAAGAAGACGACACCCTGATCGCGGTCCTGCCCTTTTTCCATATCTATGGGCTCCTGGTGATCATGACCGCGGCGCTCGCCCGCGGCGCCTCGATCGTGGTTCTGCCGCGCTTCGATCTCGCTGAATTCCTCGGGGCGATTCAGGAATACGGCGTGACGTTCGCCCATCTGGTGCCGCCCATCGTCATCGCGCTCGCCAAGCATCCCATGGTCAGCGACTACGATCTCTCGAGCCTCACGGGGATCAACTCGGGAGCGGCGCCGCTCGGCGAGGAGTTGGGCCGCGCGGTGGAAGAGCGTTTGGGCTGTGTGGTGTCCCAGGGGTACGGGCTGACCGAGACCAGCCCGGTCACCCACTCTGCGCCCAACCGGAACCGGGGCGATGCTTCGCACGCCACCATCGGTCCCTCCCTGCCCAATACGGAGGTGAGAATCGTCTCGGTCGACAGCGGGGAGGACCTCGGCCCGGGCGAGAGGGGAGAGGTCTTCATTCGCGGCCCGCAGGTTATGGCCGGCTATCTGGGTCAGCCAGAGGCCACCGCGGCGACCATCGACGAAGACGGATGGCTGCACACCGGCGACATCGGATACGTCGACGAGAATACGTACTGCCACATCGTCGATCGCGTGAAGGAGCTCATCAAGTACAAGGGCTTCCAGGTCCCGCCCGCGGAGTTGGAGGCTCTTCTGCTCACCCATCCGCAGATCCGGGACGTCGCCGTGGTTCGCAGCCCGGACGAAGAGGCCGGAGAGGTGCCCAAGGCGTTCGTCGTGGGAGACCAATCACTGACCGCAGAAGACGTCATGAGCTTCGTCGCCGAGCGTGTGTCTCCGCAAAAGAGGGTCCGACGAGTCGAGTTCGTCGATCAGATCCCGAAAGCGGCATCGGGCAAGATTCTGCGCCGCGTGCTCATCGATCGAGAATTAGCCGAGGCCGCGGCGGCGACCGAGGCCCCATCAGCAGAGAAGAAGGCGTCCACATGAGACAAGCCGTGATCGTTTCCACCGCGCGCACCCCCATCGGAAGGGCGTTTCGCGGTGCCTTCAACAATACGCACGGCGCGACCATGGCTGGGCACGCCATCGAGCACGCCGTGAGTCGGGCGGGCGTCGATCCCGGGGAAGTGGAGGACGTCATCATGGGGTGCGGGCTTCCGGAGGGGGCGACCGGTCGGAACATCGCCCGCCTCTCCGCGGTGCGGGCCGGCCTGCCAGTGAGTACAGCCGCTACCACCGTGAACCGCTTCTGCAGCTCGGGCCTGCAGGCGATCGCCATTGCCGCGAACCGAGTCGTGCTCGATGGCGTCCCGGTCGCGGTCGCTGGCGGCGTCGAGTCGGTCAGCCTCGTACAGGGCAACCTCAACCAGCATCGATGGGACGAGGCTTGGCTCATGGAGCACAAGCCGGACCTGTTCATGAGCATGCTGCACACCGCCGAAGTGGTCGCCGAACGCTACGCGGTCAGCAGGGAAGCCCAGGACGAATACGCGCTGGTGAGTCAGCAGCGCACGGCCGAGGCACAGGCCGCCGGACGTCTCGATCAGGAGATCGTTCCGATGAGCTCCGTAAAGCTGGTGAAGGACAAGGAGAGCGGAGAGATCAGCGAAGAGCAGGTCACGCTCTCCAAGGACGAGGGCAACCGGCCGAGCACGACCGCGGAGGGTCTGGCCGGGCTGAAGCCGGTTGTGGCGGAGGACAAGACGATCACCGCGGGAAACGCCTCCCAGCTCTCGGATGGGGCCTCCGCCTGCGTCGTCATGGAATCCACACTGGCGGAGCAGCGTGGCCTGGAGCCGCTCGGCATCTTTCGCGGGCTCGCGGTGGTGGGGCTCGAGCCGGACGAAATGGGCATCGGGCCGGTGCTCGCCGTGCCTCGGTTGCTCGAAAGGTCGGGGCTTAAGATGGACGACATCGACCTCTGGGAGCTGAACGAGGCCTTCGCCGTCCAGGTCGTGTACTGCCGGGACCAACTCGGCATCCCCATGGAGCGCCTCAATGTGAGCGGGGGCTCGATCGCCATCGGTCACCCATTCGGCATGACGGGGGCGCGCCTCGCGGGTCACGCGCTCATCGAAGGACGGCGCCGCGGCGCTCGCCACGTGGTGGTGACGATGTGCGTCGGCGGTGGCATGGGAGCAGCAGGACTCTTCGAAATCGCATGACGATCAGGAGGAACGTATGAGCCTCGAAGGACGTGGCGTTGTCGTTACCGGCGGCGGAAGGGGCATCGGGAGGGCCGTGGCGCGTCGCTTGGCCGAGAACGGGGCCGCCGTGGTCGTCACAGCGCGTTCCACCGACCAGATCGAAAGCGTCGCGGAGGAGCTTCGGGCGGACGGCCTCCAGGCGCACGCGGTGCGCTGTGACGTCGCGGACGAGGCGAGCGTCGAGGCCATGGCGGCGGCGGCGATCGAGCGCCTGGGCACGGTCGACATTTTGGTCAACAACGCTGGGATCGCGACCTCCAATCCCGTCAAGCGCCTTCAGCTCGACGACTGGAACCAGATCATGGCGATCAACGCGACCGGGACCTTCTTGTGTACGCGAGCGTTTCTCCCGGGCATGCTCGACCGCAGCTGGGGCCGGATCATCAACGTCGCCTCGGTCGCAGGGCTGCGCGGAGGTCGCTACATCGCGGCGTACGTCGCGTCCAAGCACGCGCAGATCGGCTTCACGCGGGCGTTGGCCGCCGAGGTGGCCTCCGCGGGCATCACGGCCAACGCGATTTGCCCAGGCTATGTGGACACGCCGATGACGGACTTCTCGGTGGCGAACATCGTCGACAAGACAGGCGTCAGCCCGGAGGAGGCGAGGGCTCGCATCCTCTCACTCAGCCCGCAGAAGCGCCTGATACGCCCGGAGGAGATCGCGCACGTGGCGCTCATGCTGTGCGGCGACGACGGCGAGGGCATCAACGGCGATGCCATCGTCTTGGACGGAGGCCGCTGAGGCACGACCGTCAGCGACCGCCCGGGCTGAAGGCCAGCAGCCTGTTGCCCGGCATCTGACCGAAAGCGCCATAGCCGCTGTTGATGACGACCATGCCGGCGGCCACGACCGGCCCGGACCCGTCGATGGCTCCGCCGCGCCCAGGCACTCCGTTCACTGTCTCGAACTCCCGCGCAGTGTCGAAGTCCCAGAGCACGCGCCCATCCTCCGTGGAATGGGCCCTGAGGTGTCCGTCGAGACTGCCGGCGAATACGACGCCCGGGATCACGGTCGGCGCCGCGGAGTTGGCGGCGAAACAGCTCCGGCGCCCTTCGCACGCTTCGGCCTCCGCTGGCGCGCTCCAGACCACATCGCCCGTCATCGAGTCGATCGCGTACAGACCCGGGGTGGGCTCCCGGTCAGGGTTCACGTTCACGATCACCGCTCCCCGATCGGAGTTGGCCGCGTAGGCGAAGCGCCCGTCCGTCGCCATGCCCCAGTGAATGCCCCCGAGCGCGCCTCCCTTACCCACCCGAGTCGACCAGAGCACCTCTCCTTCCGCGTCGGGGTCGAGCGCCCATACCACGCCCGACTTTTGACCCGCCACCAGGATGTCCTTGCCGTCCGTGCGCGTGACCAGCATCGGGGCCATTCCGAAGTCGAGGTCTGGCCCCGGGGGCGCGGGACAGTTCTCGCGGTTTCGCATGGTCGTACACGCCATGTTGAACGCGTCCGACTCCGTGCCCTGGAACGACCAGGCCAGCTCCCCGGTCTCGATGTCTACCGGGACGATGGCGTCGCTAGAGGCGGTCGTCGGCCGCGTGTAGTTCTCGCCCGTTCCGATGTACACGCGTCCGCGCTCGACATCGATGGTCGGGCTCGACCACACCGGTGCCCCGGCGGGGCCCCAGAGCTGAGTGCCGGTTGAGTTCTCGCCGATCTCTTCCGGGTAGCCCGGAATCACTCGGTGGTACCAGTCCATGTCTCCGGTGCTCGCGTCTACGGCCGCGACCGCTCCCGAAGCGGTGCAGCACTCGTACTCCGGGTTCCCCGCGGTGGCGACCTCCATGGTGGAGATCGGGACAAAGAGATGTCCGTCGTGAAGGGCTGGGCTCCCGGTATTGCTCGCGACGGCATGCCACCCGACCCGCGTCTTCCAGACGAGTGAGCCTTGCGCGATGTCGAGCGCGTACGCGTTGGTGCGGTAGTCCACGAAGTAGGCCAGCGACCGCCCGTCCTCGTCTGCCCCGACCAGGATCGAGCCACGCCCGCCCGCGTCCGCCTCGAACGTCCAACGAACGCACCCGCTGGCGGCTTCGAGGGCGTAGACATTCCCGAATTGGTCGCCGACGAGAACCGCGTCTCCGACTACGGTGGCCTTTGAGCGGGCCTCCGGGGCGTCGGGGAAGGCGAACGCCCAACGCAGCTGCAGGTCCGGCACGTCGGAAGCGGTGAGTCCGGCTCGTTCGGTGGTCTGGAAGCCGGTCCCGGACAGGTTGCCTCCCCAGCCCATCCACGACACTTCGTCCACGTCCAGCGGCCCCGGCCCGGCCGCGGAACAGAACGCTGTTTCGGGCAAAAGTTCAGCCGAGTATGCCCTGCGGCTGAGATACTCGGCGAGCACGATGTGCTGCTCCGGTGTGAGCTCGTCTCCCTCGGCGCGCATCACCCCGGACTCCAGCGCTTGCACGATTGCTCGCGGCGAGAGAGAGCGCAGCGAGAACAGTCCCGGCACACGGTCGCTTCCCGACTGGTTGTGGCACTCCGCGCACGCCTGTGTGAAGATCTCAGCGCCATCGGACGCGGCGGCCTGCGCTGTGGCTTCCAGCGCCGCGCCGCCGGTCGACAGGGCCGTGACGACCAGCGTACTCCAGACCAGCGAAAAACGGGAACCGCGCATTCTGCATCTCCACCTTTGGGAAAACGAGCCCTCCGAAGGCGAAGCACAGTAGAGCCAAGTCTGCTCTGCCGCATCAGCCCCCGCCCCAGATTTCGAGTGCGCCGAATTGCACGGCGCGTTAGAATGATCCCCGAATGGGTGCTGCTCAGTTTTGGTGAGAACGACGTGTCTAGGAGGGGCGATGGGCCTCCGGTTTTCGAGTCTGCTCTTGGCGCTCGGCGTCGTCGTTGTGCCCCTGGTAATCGCTGGACCCGCGATGGCGCAGTCCGCAGATGCCCGATGGGTCATGCCGCGAACCGCCGATGGCCACCCTGACCTGCAGGGCAACTGGACCAACGAGACGCTGACGCCGATGGCGAGGCCGCGCGGTCAGGACCTGGTCATGGCGTCGGACGCGGCTGCCCAGGGAGAAAAGAGGAATGCGGACATCGCCACGTTCCTCGCTCGACCAAGCGACCCGAACCGCACGGCTCCACCCGTTGGGGGAGACGGGTCCACCGGGGCAGCGGGCGGGGTCGGAGGCTACAACTACTTCTACCTCGCTCGGGGCGACAACTACGCGGTCTTCAACGGGGAGATCCGCAGCTCGCTGATCGTCGATCCGCCGGATGGCCAGAGGCCCCCGCTCTCGGAGGAGGGCCAGCGCCGCACGCGGGAACGCCGCGCCTTCCAACGCCAGTTCGACGAATACGACAACCCGGAAAACCGGCCGCTCGCCGAGCGCTGTCTGATGTCGTTCGGCTCCAACGCCGGGCCACCGATGCTACCCAACTACTTCTACAACAACAATTACACGATCGTGCAGACCGCCGATCACGTGATGATCATGACCGAGATGGTGCACGACACGCGCATCATCAGGCTCGGCACGCCGGAGCCCTTGCCTGCACACATGCGTCCGTGGATGGGTGACTCATGGGGGCGATGGCAAGGCGACACCCTCGTGGTGGAGACCACCAACATCAATCCGAAGCAGACGGTCGCGGGCTATCCCCCTGTCGCATTCGACCCGTCCGAGAGCATCAAGGTGACGGAGCGGTTCACGCGGGCCGACGAGCATACGATCAACTACGAGTTCACTGTCGAGGATCCCACGATGCTCAGTGGCTCGTTCAGTGGCGAGGTCCCGTTCACGGCGTTGGAAGGCCAGGTGTACGAGTACTCGTGTCACGAGGGGAACTACGCGCTCGAGGGCGTCCTGAGCGGCGCGCGCGCGTTGGCGAGAGGGAACAACTAGGCTCGACGGGCCAAGAGGCGATTTTCGAGGAGGGGCGATGAGCTTCCGATACTCGAGTGTGCTCTTGGCGCTGTGCGTCGCCAGTACCCCCCTGATGCTCGTTGCGCCCGCCGCGGCTCAGTCCACTCAAGGTCGATGGGTCATGCCTCGGACCGCCGACGGTCATCCCGACCTTCAGGGCAACTGGAGTAATGCGACGCTCACTCCGATTCAGCGGCCGCGCGACCAGAGCCTGGTGGTGACGGTGGACGCGGCGGCCCAGGGAGCCAAAGAGGAGTTCGACTATGTCACGAGGCGAGCCCAGCCCAGTGATCCGAACCGGACAGCTCCCCCTGTGGGGGGGGACGGCAACAACAGGCCAGGTGCGGGGGCAGTGGGCGGTTACAACAATTTCTACATCGACCGGGGCGATCAGCTCGCGGTCTTCAACGGCGAGATCCGTAGCTCGTTGATCGTCGATCCGCCGGACGGCCGCTATTCGCAGAGGACCGAGGCGTCACGGGCGAGGCGCGCGGAACAGGGGCGGTTGCGCAGAGCCGCGGGCGGGGGCCAGTACGACAACCCCGAAAACCGCCCGCTCGCCGAGCGGTGCCTCACGTCATTCGGGTCGAACATGGGTCCGCCCATGCTTCCCAACTACTTCTATTTCTATAACAACAACTACACGATCGTACAGACTCCGGACCACATCTTGGTCATGACGGAAATGGTGCACGACACCCGCATCGTCCGGCTCGGCGAGCCCAAGCCGCTCCCCGCCGACGTACGTCCCTGGTTCGGCGACTCGTGGGGCCAGCGGCATGGCGACACGCTCGTGGTGGAGACCACCAATTTCCATGCCATCCAACGGGCGCAGACGGGCGTCTTCGCGGGCTCTTCCGAGCAGCTCGAGGTCACCGAGCGCTTCACGCGCGCCGACGAGACTACGATCAATTACGAGTTCACGATCGAGGATCCCGGCACGTTCACCCGCCCGTTCAGCGGGGAAATGCCCTTCAAGAGGTTGCCGGAACTCGTCTATGAGTACGCCTGCCACGAGGGCAACTACGCTCTGGACAACATCCTGCGCGGGGCCCGCGCGCAGGAGCGCGGGAACAACTAGCTTCACCCCAGACTTAACCCGATCAGTCGAGGAGGGGCGATGAGCCTCCGGTATTCGAGTCCGCTCTTGGCGTTGTGCGTCGTGATCACCTCCCTAGTGGTGGCCGCACCCGTTGCGGCTCAGTCCTCGGACGCCAGCCGCTGGGTCATGCCTCGAACGGCGGACGGGCACCCGGACCTCCAGGGCAACTGGACCAACGTCACCATGACGCCGCTCCAGCGTCCTCGCGGCCAAGGGCCGATCCTCGAGGTCGAGACGGCCGCCCAGCGAGAACAGGCGAAGGCGGATCGCATCACCGACCGCGCGAAGCCCAGTGACCCGAACCGCTTGGCGCCTCCCGTTGGAGGCGACGGCTCGACCGGAGCCGCTGGCGGAGTAGGCGGCTACAACACCTTCTACATCGACTCGGGCGACAACTACGCGATCTACAATGGGGAGATCCGCAGTTCACTCATCGTGGATCCGCCCGATGGGCGCATGCCGCCGAGGACGGAGGCGGCCCAGCAGCGGCAAGCGGAGGCGGGCAGGTTGCGCAGGGCGCGTGGCATCGGCCAGTACGACAACCCGGAGAACCGCCCGTTGGCGGAGCGTTGCCTCAAGTCCTTCGGGTCCAACGCCGGACCGCCGATGCTTCCCAACGGCTTCTACAACAACAATTACACGATCGTGCAGACCGGCGATCATGTCATGATCATGACGGAGATGGTGCACGACACGCGCATCATCCAGCTCGGCGAGCCCAACCGGCTGCCGTCGCACCTCAGCCCCTGGTTCGGTGACTCGTGGGGTTGGTGGGAAGGCGACACGCTGGTGGTGGAGACGGTCGGCCTCCATCCCCTACAGCGAGGCGGTGGAATGCACCGGGGCACCACCGACGAGCTCAAGGTGACCGAGCGCTTCACGCGCGCAGACGAATCCACGATCAACTACGAATTCACGGTCGAAGATCCGTCGACGTTCACCGCGTCCTACAGCGGCGAAGTGCCGTTCAAGAGGCTCGACGGGCTCGTCTACGAGTACGCGTGCCACGAGGGCAACTACGCGCTCTTCAACGTGCTGAGCGGCGCGCGGGCGCAGGAGCGGGGGAACAACTAGGGCGTAGGTCGAGAGGCCGAACGCCCCGAACATGACCGACTCGCCGATGAAGGGCGAGGAACGAAACCTACCAGACGCGGGCCGAGCGCTTACGCGGCGTCCCGCTCGCGTACGCGGATCACACAGCGTTCCCCCGCTCGGCCGGCAATCGTCGACCCGGCACGGATTCCGTGACGGTCACCCCCGGCGACTACGGCGCGAGTGCGTTCTACAGTTGGCTCGCCGGGGCCGGCTACCGTGCACTCTGGACCACCCCGATCCGGGTTCCCGTCGCCGACCTCGGCGCACTCGGAGGAGGTGGTTTGACGCCGCTCAGGGTCGGTGGGGGATGACCACGCTCACGCTGCACATGCGCGGGGCCAATGGCACGCGATACGTCTTTCGGTCGGTCAACAAGGTGCCCACCGACCTCGTGGAGGAATTCGAGGGCACGCCCATACAGGCCATTCTGCAGGACCAGATCAGCTCCTTCCACCCCTCGGGTGCTCCGGTGGCCGCGCGGCTGCTCGACGCGGTCGGAGTCTTGCACACCGATCCGAAATACGTGGTCGTTCCCGACGACCCGCGCTTGGCGGAGTTCCGCGGTATGCTCGCGCTGTTCGAGGAGCGGCCGGACGATGGGCTCGACGGCACGGCGGGCTTCGCCGGTTCGCGTCAGATCGTCCAGCTCGAAGAGCTCTTCGACATTCTGGAGGCTGAGCCGGAAAGCCGGGTGGATGTCGTCGATCTGCTACGCGCGCGAATGGTCGACTTGCTTGTGGGTGACCGTGATCGCAGCCGCAACAACCATTTGTGGGCGCGAATCGAGGACGGTGACGGATCGCGTTGGCGCGTGATTCCCCGTGATCGAGACCACGCGTTCGTGCGCTTCGACGGCGTATTGAAGGCGCTGGCGCGCGCATATGAGCCGCGCTTGGTGTCGTTTTCGGACGTGTATCCGAACATCGCGGCGGCTACGCGCAATGCATGGGACATCGACCGAAACCTGCTGGTCACGGTCGATCGGGCGACCTGGCTTTCCGTGGTCCGGGACGTGCAGCGGCTGTTGACCGACGAGGTGATCGCTAATGCGGCCCGCCAGATGCCACCCGAACACTTCGAGATCTTCGGCGAGGAGCTGACACGCTCTCTACGACTCAGGCGCGATCACCTGCCGGTGGCCGCGCAGCACCTGTACGAGATCGTCTTCGGGCACGCGGACATGCACGCTACAGACGAGGCCGAGCAGTTTACGATCACGCGCCTCCCCGGGGGGGCTGTGACGCTCACGTTCGGCGCGATCGACGGGTCGGTAACCCGTTTCACGAGGACCTTCGAATCTGACGAAACGTCCGAAATACGCCTCTACATGCAAGGTGGCGATGACCTCGTCGTATTGAGCGGGCCGCAGAGTCCGATCCTGTTACGTCTGATCGGCGGTGGCGGGTCCGACCGGTTCGAGGGTGACGGACGGGGGAGCATCATTTACGACAGGGTCGAGGACTCGGAGTACGCGGAGGGCCTGGGCGCTCGCCTGGAGGACCGGCGCGCCCCCCGGCCCTACTCCTGGTTCAACCAGGTCACGCTTTCGCCGACGGTGAGCTTCGGAGACGGCGGCGAGAAGTACTTCGAGATCGGCCCCATCTACCGATACACGTCGACGGACACCGCCACGGTCGACCAGAGCTACATCGCGGACACGGACCCGTACGGGTCGGGCAAGTTCACTCAAGTGGGCTTGCGGGCTTCGTTCCAGGTCGACACTCGTGACCGGGTGGGTACGCCCGGAAGCGGGGTCTTCGTCGCAGGTGGCGGCAACGCATATCCACAGCTCTTCGACTAGATCGGGGCGCGTTCGGCGAAGTGCACGGAGCCGCGGCGGCCTATGTATCTCCTGAAGGCGGCAACCCCACGCTCGCCGTAAGGGTCGGCGGCAAGAAGGTCTGGGGCGTCTTCCCGTTCACCGAGTCGGCGTTCCTGGGCGGCTCGCGGACGGTTCACGGCCTGAGGGAGTAACGGTACTCCGGCGACGCATCGCTGTACGGCAACGCCGAGCTCCGTCTCTTCCTCGTCCGTACCTTCTTGCTGGCCCCGACCGACGTCGGCCTCTTCGCGCTGGCGGACGTCGGGCGTGCCTATTCGGGTGGAGAGACTTCCTCGACCTGGCACAACGGCGTCGGCGGAGGTCTCTGGTTCGCCCCCCTCAAGCGCTCGAGCACCGTGCAGGTGTCCCTCGTGCGTAGCGACCAGCGAACCGCCCTCTACATAGGGCTGGGCTTCGCGTTCTAGCGGCGCCCCGACGTCGCTACACAATATTTCATTGCTCGGCACCGGCTTTGCGTCATAACGTGGAAGTAGGGCACCTCCCAGGAGAACCACGACATGCATGGACCGCACGAGCCGCACGAACCCACGGTCGGCGACGACGCGACCCACCTCTCTACGATCGCCCTCTCGGCCATCGCCGCCGTGGTGGTCACCGCCGGCCTCGTCTCGCTCGGGGCCCACACGGGCCCGGTGCAGGAGATGGACGAAATCCCCCTCGCCTTCACGGTCGAGACGACGGTCGTACACGAGGTCGATGTGGACGCGGGTGCCGATAGGCTCTACGGCCGTGTCCTCACGAAGAGTGGTGACGAACTCCAGGGGTACCTGCGGTGGCAAGGGCGCGAAGCGAGTTGGTCGGACGTGCTACGCGCGACTCGCCCGGGCGGCAGCGCGCTCGCGGGCGTACGCTTCGGCAATGTCGCCAGGATCGAACCGCGTGGTGCCCGCGACCTCGATCTGACGCTGAAGTCCGGCGAGGTGGTGCGCCTGAACGCGATTGCGCAGCGAGCCGGCGCAGCACTCCGACCGATGTCCGTCGAGTCCGAGGGGATGCTCGTCGAGGTACCCATGCATGATCTGGAGTCGGTCGACTTCTTGCCCGAACCGCTCGATCTGGAGCCGATCGCGGAACGGATTTTCGGAACTCTGATCACGCGGTCGGGCCTCGGTTTCACCGGATATATCGCCTGGGATCTCGCTGAGCTGGACGACTCGGCGCTGTTGGAAGGGGTGCAAGGGGCGATTCCGTTCGCGGAGATCGCGTCGATCGCGCGCTTGGGTGACGGGGGGGTGCTGGTCGCTCGACGCGATGCCACCGAGGACCGGCTGTCCGGGACGCCCGAACTCTCCGAGTCGAATCGGGGCATCGTGGTGTCCGACCCCCTGCTCGGTGCCGTGGAGGTGCCGTGGCGTCAGTTCCAGGAACTTCGCCTGCATCCAGCCGCGGCGGTTGCCAGGTATGAACACTTCGACGGAGGCCGACCCCTCAGCGGGACGGTCGTGACCACGTCGGGGGAAGAGTTGACCGGGCTCGTCCGATGGGATCTAGATGAAGAGAGCACCTGGCAGATGCTGGACGGCTCGCTCGACGGGGTGCAATTCCACGTCGAGCTGAGCCAAGTGGCCTCGATCGCCAAAATGAGGTACGGGGCGAAGGTCGAGTTGTTGGATGGCCGCAGCTTCTACCTTTCCGCGTCCAACGACGTCAATTGGTCGAACAGGGGCATCGAGGTCACCAGCGACGGTCGTACCCACGAAGTGGGCTGGAGAGATTTCGTGGAGTTTCGGCGACGCTGAGGGTGCGAAACACACCTGCTAGCCCACGATCACCCGCGCATCGATCGCGACCAAGCCGTCGGGGGTGATCACCAGTGGGTTGAGGTCGACTTCTTCGATCTCCGGCACCGCTTCGACGAGGTCGCTCACGCGCAGCAGCAACTCCGCGAGTTCGCCCCGGTCCAGCACAGGCCGACCGCGAGCCCCGTCCAGCAGCGGACGCGCACGGATCTCGCCGATCATGTCCAGCGCATCCCGGCGCTCGAGCGGCGCGAGCCGAAACGCCACGTCTTGGTACACCTCGACGAAGACGCCTCCCATCCCCACCATGAGCATGGCGCCGAAGTCGGGGTCCTTGCTCATCCCTACGATCACTTCCGTCCCCGACACCTGCTCCTCTACCGTGAACCCCGTGATGCGCGCGCCAGCTTGATGCCGCTCGACGCGCTCTCGGATCGCGACGCAAGCCTCTCGCACTCCGACCTCGTCGATCACGTTGAGCACGACGCCTCCGACGTCGGACTTATGCACCACGTCGGGGCTGATGAGTTTGATCACGACCGGGAAACCGATTTGACGGGCGCAGGTGACCGCCGCCGCGTCGTTCTCAGCCGTTGCGGATCGATTGTAGCGGAGCCCCGCGTGCCGAAGCACTTGCGTGGCTCGAGCGAGGTCGAGATTGGTCTGACCGTCGGCGAGCGCTTGCGATACGACGGCTCGGGCCGCTTCGAGATCCGGGTCCGGGTGTCTGGGCAGGGCAGTTGGCTCGGGTTCGGTTCTTCGTAGCCATTCACCGCGACGCATGAGCGCCGCCATTGCTCCGACCGCGTCTTCGGGCACGTTGAACTCGGGCACCCCCCGTGCATCGAGGTACGAGCCGGTCTCAGTCCCCAACAGTCCAATGAAGCTGCAGCAGAGGGGCTTGTGCCAACTCGGATCCTGGTGCGCCTGCACGATGGCTTCGGCGGTCTCCCGCGGGTTGGTCATGGCCTGCACGGTCATGATGACCACGACGCCGTCCACTTCGTCCGCACAACCAAGAATGTTCATCGCGTCGCGGTATCGTTCCGGAGTCGCATCCCCGATCACGTCGACCGGGTTGTTGTGCGACCACACCCCCGGCAGGACCTGATCCAGTCGAGACAACGTGTCGGCCGAGAGCTGGGCCAATTCGATCCCGCAGCGATCTGCCGCGTCGGCGCTCAAGACCCCTGGCCCTCCCGCGTTGGTGATGATGGCCAGTCGTTTCCCTGCGGCGGCCGGCTGGCGGGCGAGCGCTCGCGACCAGTCGATGAACTGAGAGATATTCTCGGCCTGGAGGACCCCGGCTTGCGCGAAGGCGGCACGATAGGCCGCCATGGAGCCGGCCAGGGACCCAGTGTGCGATGAGGCGGCCTTCGCCCCCGCCGCGGTGGTCCCGCCTTTGATCGCGACCACGGGCTTCTTGTTCGCAAGGTCCCGGGCTGCGTCGAAGAAGTTCCGCGGTTCCGTGAAAGCCTCGACGTAGAGTGCCACCGCTTTGGTTTCTGGGTCGGAGGCGTACCAGCGCAATATGTCCTCGTCTTCGACATCCGCTTTGGAGCCCAGCGACACCGCCGCGCTGAGCCCGAACTGTTCACGCTCCGCGTAGCTGATGATGCCCGTGATCAACGCTCCAGATTGACTGAGCAGACCGAGGTGCCCAACGGGGGGCGGAGACTCCGCGAAACTCGCGTTCAGCTGGCGGCTCGGGCGGATGACGCCGAGACAATTCGGTCCGATGAGCCTGATGCCGTGCCCCTGCGCCCGCGCCAACATCTCGTCCTGCAGTGTCTTACCCTCCTCGCCCATCTCGGCGAAGCCCGCCGAAATGATGATCGCGTTCTTTACACCCGCCGCTGCGGCCTCATCCATGAGATCCGCGATGTACCGCGGCGGAATCGCGACCAGCATCAGCCCGATCGGCTGCCCGATGTCGGAGAGGCTCGCAAACGACTGCTGGCCGAGGATGTCGACGCCCTTGCGATTGACGGCGTAGATCGGACCCGAGAAACCGAATGTCCGGTCGGACGGGCCGTGCATGCGGCCGTAGAGCAGGTTTCTCAGCAGAGCATACCCGACCTTCGATTCGTTGGCGCTGGCGCCGACGACCGCGACGGACGGTGGGTTGAAGAAGTTGTCGAGGTCAGTGGGCATCGAATGCATCTCTATCGAGAGATCACGTTGAGACGGGCCGCCGCTAGGAACGCTCGTCTTCTGCGTTTGAGTGTTGGTCGCGCCCAGCGAATAGGCAACGGACATCGGAAACCGGCCCCGGCGCACAAACGCCAGGCGGAAACGCTCGACGCTACCAGCTACGTGCGAGCTTGAGTCCCAGTGTGAAATCGGAGGCCGGCGTGTCGGAAGGCACGTCTTCCTGGAAACTCACGTCCCAACGCTACTCATTGACACAGCGACCCGCGAGACCGAAGACGAGATTGGTAGGGGCCCGGTCCAGCTCTCGGTGGTTGAAACCCTTCAACACGGGCGTTGCGACAGAAAATTGAACAAGCGCGGCCAGAGCCTGGTTGAATGCGCGCTCTATGCCGAGCATCACGTGGCCGGCGGCTCTCCGGGTCATCGCCTCTAGTTCGGGAGACGCGCGAACGGTCGACGCACCGATCATTCCGTGCAAATACCAGGTCTCGAAGGACAACTGGCCCAGCGCCACGAATGCGAAGTCACTGCGCGCCCCGGCGAAGCCGGAACCGGTAGGGATGCGGGTCACGGCTCGCAAGCCGAGCACACTTCCGCGATCCGAACTGGCGACTGCTTCCCATTTGGCGAAGAGCCGCACGTCCGTGAGCGCGAGGGTCCTGGGCCCGATGTCGAGCAACTCGACGTTGTTCGCTCCACGCAGTCGTTGCTCATACTGGTTGGCCGGATACCGTTCGCGGTTCGCGTTCCCGAGGCCGAATAGGTTGTGCCAGCGCAGGATGAAAGGGTCGAGCACGCCACCCCCGGTCGTCTCGAACGTAAGACGCCCGCCGAGCTCGAGGCCCTCGGCGATTCCGTAACGAACGATCGTCGTCGAGAGAAGGCGCTCGAGGTCGATGAAGAGCTCGTATACGTCGGTGGAGTCCTGCTCGAATGTGTTCGAAAAGCCCAGCCAGACCTCGGCGCTGAGCCTCCTCGCCGCGACCGCGAAAGCACGCTCCGCCATGGGGGTGTACGAGATGCGCTGCAACGGCCCCCCCTCCTCCGACGTCAGCGGACCGAAGGACAGGGGCCCAGAAGCGGCTCCACCCGCCACCTGGCACGCGGCTGGTGCGGCGAGTACGAGTACGAAGCCCCCTGCGTACAGGGTGCGCCTTATCGCGCGCGAATACCCTCCACCTCGTCTCGTGGTCATGCAGTCGATCTTCGCAGTCTTCCTTCGGTCGGGCCAGCAACCGGATGGAAGCCATATGAACCTCGTGCGCGGGTCGATGTATGACAGCGCACAGGGATGGTGACCGGCGGCGGAGGCTCGAGGGTATGACCCCAACGTCGCGTTTGTTGATCGTGTGTATGGCGGCTCTTCTCGTCGCCACGCCTTCTTGGGTTGCTGCCCAGGACGGCACGCCCCAACAGTTGGCCAGGTTCCGAGTCTTGATTCCCGACGTCGAGCCACTCGAGGACGCGGATCGGGGCTTCGATAGAGACGTCGCGAAGGCATTACGCGAGCTGATTGGCGTGATGGCCACGCATCAGATTATCGAGAGAGACGACATCAGGGATTCGCTCGATGACCTCGATATGCGTATCGAGGATCTGAACTGCGCCTTTACCCGGCAGCTGGCCGTCCGCATGGACGCCTAGGTGGCGCTCTGCGCCTCGTACCTCGAGCCATCCAATGACCGCTTCACGATTGAGGCGGTCTTTTACGATGTCGGGTCGGGCGAGTCCTTCGCGGTGACACCCACGGCGGGCGACAAGCGCGAAGACGAAGCCGTCGCAGGGCACATCTTTCAGCAGTTCGATGGATACACGGCCCATCTGCGAGCCGCGTCCAACTGCGAGGCGTTCGCCGCGAGCCAGTTGTGGGAACGTGCGCTCGGGAACTGCGACGATGCGATCGATCTGAACGCTGGTGCGGTCGGCGCCCGCTTGCGGCGCGCTCGCATCCTGATGGAGTTGGATCGCAGCTCCGAGGCGATCGTCGAGCTCTTGAGCGTGCTGGAGCTCGACCCGGCGCATGAAGAGGCCTTGCAGCTCGCCGGATTCGTGGCGGGTCGCCTGGGGCGCAGAACCGACGCGGTGGCATACTACTCGCGGTACTTGCAGTTCAGCCCCGGGAATGCAACGGTGCGCATGCGCGTCGCGTTCGACCTGGCCGAGGCAGGGGACCCGGAAGGGGCATTGATCCTCATTCGAGAGGGCCTCGACCTGGATCCGGACAATCTGGACATGTGGGTGCAGCTCGGTGGGTACTCGTTCTCGATCGGAGAAGCGATCATCCGCGATTACCGGGCCGCCAGCGGTGACTCCGGCGGTATCGCGCCGGACGCCATTGCCAGTTTCCGTGACGCGATCGACGCGTACGAGCAGGTCCGTGCTGGACGGGGAGCCGACACCGAAGCACGCCACCTGATCAGCATTGCGGTCGCCTATCTCCGACTCGGGGAGCTCTCGAACGCCGTACTTGCGGCGAGCGATGCGCTCGAGACCCACGCAGACGAAGCACGCCTTTGGTCGGTCTACGCCGACGCGCTGCGCGGCACCGACCGCCTCGAGCTCACGCTCGAAGCTTTGGCGCGTATCCGCGAGATCGACCCGGACTACCCCAACGTCGAACTGCGCCAAGGCAGGTGGCTGCTCAAGGGCGAGCGGCCCGCCGACGCATGGGACGTCCTGGCAGAAGTGGCACGGACTCGGCCCGAGCAAGCGGACGCGGCAGCCAGCCTCCTCATTTCGGACGCGTACAGCCGGGGTGTGCAACAGGACGATTTCGACTACGCGGCGACGGAGCTCGAAAACCTCTCTCCGGCGACGGTGCACCAGCTCAATTTCTGGCGCGGTTATTTGGTTCTCAGGGGCGCGATCACGGAGCAGGAGCCGCGCACGCTCGACCTCGCTCGCTCGACGCTCCCGAAGTTCCAGCAGGCTCTGCGGTTGTTGAACGACGTCGGAGACTACCCCAGCACCGTCAATGTGGAGATCCGCCAGCAGCTGGAAGCAGCGCAAACGTACATCGAGATCCAGGAAGCGATCATTCGGCGAGGACGCTGAGACGTACCGAAGACTAGAAAGAACGCACGACCGGGGGGGGCGTCGCGGGCGCGGCGCACCCCCGTTGGCGGCACCGCCTGCTCGAGGGCCGGACATTGCGTCTATGCCTGCGGCGCGGCGACCCAAAAGCCTTTCCCGAGGACGCTCGCGGGATAACGGGCCGCGCCGTATAATGCCCTGACGGTACGAGGTTGCCGGGCCTCTCCCGCAGCCTTCGTATGCCCTCTGCCAGGAGTAGTTCGATGGGCGACGCTGCATCCGTGGGCTTGCTGGAGAAGAAGTATTCCAGACGATCCTTCATCAAAGGCGTGATCGCCGCAGGCGCGACCGCCTCCTCGACCGGTTACTTGATGGGTGGCCCGACCGCGCTCGGCGCACAGTCGATGCCCGGGGCGACCGAACGGCTGATTACGCTCAACATCAATGGCCAGGATCGTCGAGTCGACATCCTGCCCAACGAGACGTTGGCGATGACTCTCCGGTATCGGCTCAACATGACCGGCACCAAGCTCGGTTGTGACCGAGCCGAATGCGGGGCCTGTACGGTGCTGATCGACGGGGTCAACCACTACGGCTGCTCGATGCTCACGCACCAGGTCCGCGGCCGAGCGGTCACCACCATCGAAGGCCTCGAGAACCCGGACACGGGCGAGCTGAGCATCGTGCAGCAGGCGGTGCTCGAAGAGGGCGGATTCCAATGTGCTTTCTGCGCCCCCGGCTTCATCATGAGCATGGAAGCGATGATCCGGGTGAATCCGAACCCGACTCGCGAAGAAGCGAAGATGGCCCTCTCCGGCAACCTCTGCCGGTGCGCCGACTACGACAAGATCCTCACCTGCGCGATGCGAGCCGCCGAGCTCGCACGCAGCGTTTAGGAGAGCGACATGGCTGACAAACTGATCGGAACCGATATCGCGCCGCCGGACCTCGTCGCGAAGATCACGGGCCGCGCCCGCTACGCCGAAGACTTCCGGCCGGACGGAATGGTATTCGCCAAGCTCCTCCTGAGCCCGATGCCGCACTGCCGCGTGCGAGGGGTCGACGTGAGCCGCGCGCTCGCCATGGACGGCGTCATCGACATCCTGCGAGCCGAGGAAGTGCCGTCCCGCGAAGGTCCGCGAGAGTCGTGCCTCACCGACGAGCCGCATTACGAGGGCGAGCCGGTGCTCGCGGTGGCGGCGATCACCGAGGAAATCGCAGCTGCCGCGATCGAGGCGATCGACATCGACTTCGAGCCGTTGCCCTTTGTACTCGACCCGCTCGATAGCCTGCGGCCCGGTGGCCCCACCGCGTACAACGATGGGAACTACTTCGCGCGGCTCCCGGACGCAGAGTCGGGTGACCCATCGGTCTTCCAGGACTTCAAGTGGACAGAGGCCGACTTCGTAGAGGTCGATGCAGGTCGTATGCCCAGCGAGGCCGCCTCGACCCGCAGTTGGGAGAAGGGCGAAGTGGACGCGGCGTTCGCCGCGGCGGACCTGGTCCTCGAGGAGGCGATCGTCCACCAATCGGTGACGCACCACCCGATGGAGCCGCGCACCAACATGGCCTATTGGGAGAACGGCAAGCTGTACGCGCACGTATCGACACAGTCGGCGCAGGTGACCAAGGGTGCTCTGGCAGGCGCCATCGGCATCGATGCCGATGACGTGGTCATGATCGCCGAGTATTGCGGTGGCGGCTTCGGGTCGAAGATCGCGGGCTCCACGGTCATGCAGATTCCGGCGCTCTTCTCTCGCAAGATCAACCGACCGGTCATGCTGCGCATCACGCGCTACGAAGAGAACTACGTGGGGCGGGCCCGGCCTGGATTCCAGGCATGGGTGAAGATGGCGTTCCGCAACGATGGGAAGTGCACCGGCGTCGACCTCTTCATCGTGGAGGAGGGCGGCGCGTACGGCTCGGGGGACAACAACACCGCAGGCAATATCGCGGACCTGATCTACACCCCTCAGAACATGCGCTTCCGCTCCGTCTCGATGTATACGAACACGCCGCCCAAGGCGGCACAGAGGGGGCCGGGTGGTGCGCAGATCGTTTCCATGCTCGAGCCGGTTCTGGCCAAGGCCGGCCGGGAGCTCGGAATCGACAACCTCCAGATGCGCTTGATCAACGCGCCGCGGTCCGACGCCACGATGGGGCCTCGCAATGGTCGATTTACGAGCGTCCACGCGATCGAGGCCCTCGAGCAGGGTGCTGAGCTCTTCGATTGGGCCGGTAAGATGGAGCTTTCGGGAAGGCGCGAGGGCTCGAAGGTCACCGGCATCGGTGTCGGCTTGTCGCCCTATACGGCGGGCTCCATCGGATACGACGGCCTGATGGTCATCCGCCCCGACGGAAAGCTCTATGTGCATCAGGGCATCGGTAATCTCGGCACACACTCCATCTCGGATACCGCACGTCCGGCCGCCGAGATCCTCGGCCTCAACTGGGATCAGGTGGAAATCGTCTGGGGCGACTCGAGACTCGGCCAACCGCGCAGCTCCATTCAAGCCGGCAGCCAGACGACACACGCGCACACCCGGGCGAACCATGCCGCGGGTATGGATGCGGCTCGCAAGATCCGCGCGATCGCGGCGCAGACCATGGGCGGTTCGCCGGGCGACTACGTGCTCGACAACGGCCGCGTCTTCCGTCGCGGCACCAGTGGAATGGCTTTGGCGCAGATCGCGGAACGCGCCATCCAAATGGGCGGCGAGTACGACGGCCACGAGCTTCCGGGCGACATTCACGCACAAACACGGCCCGCGGCGGAGATGCTCGCCGGAGAAGGCCTCATGGGCGTCGCCAAGGACAACTACGGCCGCAGCGGCAGTACGTACTCGTTCGTTGCCGGATTCGCGATGGTCGAGTTGGACCACGAGACCGGCGTCGTGGCCATCAAGGAATTCGTCGCGGTTACCGACTGCGGCACCGTTATCCACCCTCGCAGCCTCGCCGCGCAGGTCTTCGGCGGCTGCATCCAGGGCATGGGGATGGCGATGACGCAGCGTTGGGTCTTCGACCCGCAGTACGGGGTGTCCTTCGCCAATCGCCTGTACACAGCGCGACCTCCGGGCTTCTTGGACATACCGGAGGATATGAAGTGGGGCGCGGTCGGCATCGCAGACCCGCAGACTCCTGTGGGCGCGAAGGGAATCGGTGAGCCGCCTGTGGGCGCGGGTGCCGCGGCACTCACCACGGCCGTCGCGGACGCGATGGGCGGCATTTGTCTGTGCCGCACACCGCTGACGCCCGACATCATCCTTGCCGAGCTCGAAGGGCGCGTCCCAGCGTTCGGCCGCCTCGACCAACACGTGGGCTAGGGAGAAGAACCATGGCGATCATCAGAGACATGATTCCGGCCTTCGACCTCTTCCAGCCGACCACGGTGGACGATGCGTTGGCCTTGCTGGACGAGCACCGGGGGCAGGCCTGGGTCATCGCGGGTGGACTCGACTCGTACGACTGGTTCAAGGACCGAATCAAGCGTCCCGGGGTCGTCGTCGACCTCGGGGGTATCGAAGAGCTTCGGGGCATCACTGACGCTCAGGGGGGGCTCGAGATCGGCGCGATGACGACGCTCACCGAGGTCGTCAACCACGCTCGGATTCGTTCCGAGTACGGGGTACTGGCGACCGCTGCCGAGCACGTCGCCACGCCGCAGATCCGGAATCAGGGGACCTTGGGTGGCAACATCTCTCAGGACACCCGTTGTTGGTACTACCGGGCCGGATGGCCTTGCTATCGCGCGGGCGGCAACACTTGCTACGCGGCCGCGCCGAAGGCGATGAACCGCGAGCACGCCATTATGGGGACGAACCGTTGCGTAGCGGTCAGCCCTTCGGATACCGCACCCGCGCTTGTTGCGCTCGACGCGAAGATGGTTGTGCGTGACGGAGGGTCGCCGCGGGTGCACGACGCGGAGGACTTCTTCATCGGGCCCGCGATCGACATCACGCGCATGACCGTGATAAAGCCGGGTGACTTGCTGACGGCCATTCACGTTCCGGCCGAATGGGCCAACGCGCAGTTCTACTACGAGAAGATCCGAGACCGCGGCTCCTGGGACTTCCAGCTCGTCAGCGTAGCTGCGGCGTTCCAGGTCTCCGGTGGCACGATCACCGACGCGCGCATTGCGGTGGGCGGCGTCGCTCCCTACCCGGTGCGTCTCGACGCGGTCGAGCGGCTCGTTTCCGGGACGTCCGGCGGTGAGAGCGTCGCGACCGACGCAGGTGAGTTGTCGATCAAGGGTGGGCGCGCGCTGCGGCACAACGACTACAAGATCGCGATGATGCGGAACTTGGTCCGTCGCGCGGTAAGGAGCGTCGCGTAATGGAGCTTTGGCGCACGGCGGCCAATCCCTGGGGTCAGGACGTACTCATGGGCGTCTCCTGGGACCTCATGTATGCCGCGATCATCGTCGCAGTCGCATTCCTGGTTGGGCATGCGGTTTGGATCAAGACTCGCCCGACCGAAGTGCACGTAGCTACTGAGGACGTGCCGCCGGGCATCCCGGAGCGCATTCAGAGGCATTCGCTGGCCGCCCGGCTATTCCACTGGACGATGGCGGCGTCGATGCTCGTGCTTCTGGTCACGGCGTTTGTGCCTGTGCTCGGCCTGCAGTTCCCATGGGTGACGATCCACTGGATCGCGGGTGCGGTGCTGACCGCGACCATCGTCTACCACATCATCCATTCCATCGGGTGGCAGGACTTCTGGGCGATGTTCCAGATCGGCTTCGGCGAGGGCATGGCGCACCTCAAGCACGTCATGTCGCCGAAGGCCCCGGAGCCCAAGGCGGGCAAGTATCCGTTCGACCACCGCCTGTACCACCATGTGCTCGTGGTGGTCGGCCTCGGAGTGATCGCCACCGGCCTGCTGATGACCGTCCGGATCGATACGATCTTCTGGACGCGCAACCCGTACATGCTGGCGGATAGCACTTGGGGCATTGTGTATGTGATACACGGGATTTGCGGCGTCGCGCTCATCTTCTTCACCGCAGCGCACATCTACTTTGCGCTCCGGCCGGAGAAGCGCTGGATTACGTGGTCCATGGTGCGTGGCTGGGTCGACCGCGAGCACTATCTTGCGCACCATGATCCGGAAAAGTGGGTCGTGACCGAGGGCGCTGCTCCTGGCCAGATCGAACCGGTCGAGGAAGCGCCCCTCGAGGCCCGTAGCGCAGCAGAATAGCGACTGCGGGGTGGGCATTTCGCCCGCCCCGCACGTCCTTACCTTCCTCAGGAGTAGCCGTGTCTTCGCTTCGCGACGACGTGAAGGGCCGCATCGATGCTATCGAAGGGAGCTACGAGTTCTTTCTGGCGTTCGCTGCGCAGGGGCTGACGAGTGATCAAGGCTCGAAGACCGGTGGACAGTTACGCATTTTTCTCGGGCAGTGCGAAGGCGGCATCGATGGTCTCGCAAAGGCCCTCAGGGGCCTCGCCGCCGAGGAATCCTTCGAGCCCGCGTCGACGTGGGGCGAGGTGCTCGATGTCGTGGCGCGCGACGCCTCCGACACCCTGTCAGCGGTGCGGTTGGTGGCTGCTCAGGAGTCCATCAGCTCGCAGCTCATCGACAACCTCAATGCGAACATCCACTTCCGCGCGCTGCTCACGGATCTCTTTTTGGTGGATGAGCTGATCGGGGTCTGATGCGGCCCGACGGCTCTCGCACAACAGGAGGTCTGGCGGGCCCGTGACGGCGCTACTCGTGATCTCGGCGCTGTTGCTGATCGCCTCGGGAGGAATCAAGTTGCGCGTGGGCATGAAGCTTGCCGCCAGGCGGCGGGAGAGGGATGACTCGGAGGGGGTTAGGCTCTTCAAGTACGTGAAGTACCTTTCTCCGCAGACGCCGAAGGACGACCCCCCCAACTCCTCTGAACCGTATGTCATGATCCCCCTTGAAGCACTTGGAAACATCGGAGAATTCGTCGGCGCCATCGGTGTCGTCATCTCGTTGGTATACCTCACCCAGCAGATGAGGCAGAACACCAACTCGGTGCGTGCCGCTTCCTTCAATTCGATGGTCCAGAACAGCATCCGGCTGCTCGAGCCCTCTTTTCGCGACCCAGAGTTTGCCGCGTTTCTCGATCGTGCGGAGCGTGACCCGAGCTCGCTAACCGCCGAAGAGAAGATGCGATGGGACGCGTACATGACTGCCGTTTTCCGGCACTTTGGCAACCTCGTCTACCAGCACAGAGTCGGAGCTCTCGACCATCTCATGTGGGACGCATACCAGTCGGCGCTCAAAGAGCACTTGCGCACTCCTTCGTGGGGCAGGTGGTACGACGAAAACGGGCATGTATTCAGTAGTGCGCTGACGAAAAAGGTCGCAGCGGCGCGAAGAGAGCTTCAAGCGGAGAGCAGTTCGGCCGCGTAGGCGAGCACAAATTTCTCTGTTCGACCGGCTCGGCAGCCAGTAGCTTTGCGGTAGGGAGAGGTCGGCCGCTCGGCCCTTCCCAGACCTCCTCTCCGGGGGTCAGCGACGGCCCGACCGGCTTTCCAGCCGGGGTAGCGTAGGGGAGGGCCCCTCCCTGGCCGACGCTCGACTCGAGCGGACTTCCGACACAACACGCACAGAGTTCGGTTCTCTGCCACGGTTCTCTGCCACGGTTGGCCTAGTCCGTTGGGAATCGTCCTAGGGGCCTGGGGTCCCGCGTGTGTGGTGTGGCGGCAGGAGGAAACCACACCATGAATGCTCGTTTCCAGATCCGGAAGCAGGACGGTCGAGAGCTCACCTCGGACAGCGCCTCCATGTTCGCCCGGCTCGTGAACTCGGGAGAGGTCGAGGAGCCCGACCTCATCCACGATGCGCTCACGGGGGAGTGGACGCCGGCCAGGGCGCACCCCGTATATCGGATGATCGCGCAAGGCATCTTCCATCATGGCCGGCGAGATTCGACATTGTAGAAACTTCTACCATGTAGAAACAGAGCTGGGCCATGGGTGGGGATGGATTCTTGGGCGCGTTCGAGGAGCTCGTGCTGCTCGCAGTGGGTCGTGGCGGGGGGGACGCGTACGGCATGACCGTACGCCGGGAGATCCAAGAGCGGACGGGCCGCGATGTCACGATCGGCGCGGTCTATTCGACGTTGGACAGAATGGAGAGCAAGGGCCTGATCGGGTCGCGGCTGGGGCGTGGTGATTCCGACCGCGCAGGACGCGCGCGCCGGCATTTTCGCATCCAGCCCTCGGGCGTGGAGGCGCTCGCGCGGCTCCGGGACATGAGGGCGGGCCTCTGGGACGGGGTGGACCTCGCCGATCTCGCATCCGAAGCGGAGGCCTCATCTTGAGCGGCCGCGGACCGAAGCTCGCGCGAGCCTTGCTTGAATGGCTACGACCGCCCGCCGCCGCCGGCACGGTAACCGGTGACCTTGACGAGGAATACGCACGCTTCGTACGAAGCGAGCGCGGGCCGCTCAGGGCCGGCCTCTGGTACTGGAGGCAAGTGTTGCTCTCGGCGCCGAGGATTCTCGTCCGGCGGCGGTCCGGTCGCAGCAATGGCGGTTGGGTCCGGGGGGATGTACGCCATGCGTTCCGGCTGATCCGGCGTCGCCCGGGCTTCGCGGCAGCGACGGTCCTCACGCTCGCCCGGGGGGCTCGGCGTGAACACGTCTGTATTCTCAGTCGTCAACGCGGTTCTCATGCAGCCGCTTCCGTACGCCGCCGCCGATCGCTTGGTCCGTCCGCTCCCCGACGAGTTGTTCTTCCTGGACTCCCACGAAGCGCAGGCGTTGGCCGAACGTACGAATACGCTCGAAAGCTTCGCCGCCTGGGCGCGATCTCTCTTCTTGTTCACCAACGGAGGGCAAGCCGAAGAGGTTCGCGGTGCGCGCGTCGACTGGAATCACTTCGACATGCTCGGGGCGCAGGCGGCACTTGGGCGGACCTTCGCTCGCGACGCCGCCGCCGCCTCCCAGGCGATCATTCTCAGTCATGGGCTGTGGTAGCGCCGCTTCGGCCCGGACCCGGCGGTCGCCTCCGCTGCCAGGTCCGTGGACGCCGAGGTTGCGTTGCTGGGGCCGCGCCTGATGACGGATGTGGTCAACGGCACGATGGGGAACGCACGACTCATGACGTCCCTGCTCACTCTGTTCGGGCTGGGGGCCATCGGTGTCTACGGCGTCACCGCCTTGGTGGTCTCCGAGCGTCGCAAGGAGATCGGGATTCGCATTGCGCTGGGGGCCGAGCGAACGAGGGTCGCTCGGCGCACCATCGTGCAGGGATTGTTCCCCGTGGGGCTGGGGGTTGCCGTCGGCTTGCTGGCATCGTATTCCGGCGCCGGCTTGCTGGAGGATCTCGTTTTTGGCATCGAGACCCTCGACGTCGGCACCTTCCTCACCGCGCCCACCGCGCTGGTGCTCGTGGCGCTCGTCGCGTTGGCTCTTCCAGCGGTGCGGGCCACCCGAGTCGATCCGGTTCGAACGCTCCGCGAAGAATAGCCGCCTGGGTGGGCGAGTCGTATGATCCATGCGATTCGCCCACCCCGAGTCGCTGCTGCGCCACCCGGGTGAGGCTCGTTCACACCGGTTCGGGAGAGATTGATGGAGCTGCGGCATTGGCCTCGAGTGGGCACACTGGTCGGCTGTTTGACGTGGGCCCTCTCGGCATGCCAACCGTCCGAGTCTCCCCCTCCCAACATCATCTACATGCTGGCGGACGACCTCGGGTACGGGGAACTCGGTTCGTACGGGCAAACGAAGATCAGGACCCCACACCTGGATCGACTCGCGTCGCAGGGGATGCGCTTCACGCAGCACTATTCCGGTAGCCCCGTGTGTGCCCCCGCGCGCGGGACGCTGCTGACCGGACTCCACACCGGCCATGGGCAGGTGCGGGACAACTTCGAGCTGGGAGGCTGGACCGACGAAGAGGAGCGCGGCCAGATGCCGCTCGATTCCGGGACCTACACGATCGGGCGCATGCTTCAGGAAGCGGGCTACGTCACGGGGGCCATCGGCAAGTGGGGCCTGGGTGGCCCGGGTTCCGTCGGGGAGCCGAACCTCCATGGCTTCGACTACTTCTTCGGCTACCTCGACCAGAAACAGGCGCACAACTACTACCCGACGCACCTGTGGCGGAACGGCGAGCGCGTGCCGCTCGACAACGAGTACTTCTCACCCCATCAGCGCCTGGAGGGCGACCCCGGAGATCCGGCGGCATACGAGCAGTACTCGGGGAACGACTACTCGCTGGACGTGATGGCGGACGACGCCCTGCGCTTTCTGGAGCAGAACGCCGATCAGCCCTTCTTTCTGTACCTCCCGTTCGCGATTCCACACCTCGCGTTGCAGGTGCCCGACTCCTCGGTGGCCGAGTACGACGGGGCCTTCGACGAGGAACCGTATTTGGGAGATCGCAGCTACCTCCCGCACGCGAGGCCCTTCTCCGCGTACGCGGGCATGATCACGCGGATGGACGCACACATTGGGCGAATTCTCGCGAAGCTGGACGAGCTCGGGCTCGCGGAGAACACGCTCGTCATGTTCACCAGCGACAACGGGGCGACGTACACCGGTGGCGTGGACGCCGAATTCTTTGATAGCTCGGGCGGCCTACGCGGGCTGAAAGGGTCTGTGTACGAAGGCGGAATCCGCGTTCCCCTCATCGCGCGCTGGCCGGGGCGAGTCGAGCCGGGTTCATCGTCGGACCACATCTCGGCTTTTTGGGACATGATGCCCACGCTGGCGGACGCCGTAGGCGTGGCGTCTCCGAGCGGCCTCGACGGAATTTCGTTCATGCCCACGCTTCTCGGTGAGCCCGACCAGGCCGAGCACGCCGACCTGTATTGGGAGTACCACGGCCTCTGGAACGGCGCGCAGGCGGTTCGCAGCGGCCGGTGGAAGGGTGTGCGCTTGGGCGGTCACGACGACGCGGGCGCGCCCGTTCAGTTGTACGACCTCGACGACGACCCCGCTGAGCGGACCGACGTGGCCGAGCAGCATCCCGAGGTCGTCGAGCGCGTGCTCGCGGTGATGGAGTCGCGCACGGAGTCCCGCGTCGCTGGGTGGAACTTCGCCCGCAGGTGAGGTAGCTTGGCGGCGTCTCCCGACCTCCTCAGAGCGACCGCGGATGCACACCACGACCACTGAGCCCCTTTGGGCCAAGGTCATCGACCACACCAGCTGTATCGGGTGTCATGCGTGCACGACTGCGTGCAAGTCGGAGAACGAAGTGCCGCTCTCCGTAACCCGCACCTATGTGAAGTACGTGGACACGGGGTACTATCCGCAGGCTCAGCGCTCGTTTCAGGTGACGCGCTGCAACCAATGCGAGGACGCGCCTTGCGTGACGGCCTGCCCGACGGCCGCCATGTACAAGCGTCCGGACGGCATCGTCGACTTCGACAAATCGATCTGCATCGGGTGCAAGGCGTGCATCGCCGCGTGCCCCTACGACGCGATCTTCATCAACCCCGAAGACAAATCGGCGGAGAAGTGCAACTTCTGTGCGCATCGCCTCGACGTAGGTCTCGAGCCAGCGTGCGTCGTGGTCTGTCCTACGCAGGCGATTCTGGTGGGCGACATGCACGACCCCTTCTCCGCGGTGAGCGAGATCATTAATCGGGATGCCGTGACGGTGCGCCGGCCAGAGAAGGAGACCCGCCCGAAGCTGTACTACAAGGGCGCGGACCAGGTCACGCTGGACCCGCTCGCTGCGCGTCGCCCGGACGGCGGACTCTTCATGTGGAGCGAGCAGGGCGATGTGGACCATCAGGTTCCGTCCGGACATCCGGGGCCATGGAACAGCTCTGCGGCAGCGGTCCTCAGCTACGACATCCCGCACCGAGCGCCGTGGGACTACCGCGTCAGCCTCTACACGTTCACGAAGTCGATCGCGGCGGGTGCCTACCTGGTCCCTCTCTTGTTGGGTGCACTCGGCTTGCTGCCGTTCACGTCCACGCTCTGGGGCGTTCAGTCGGTGGCCGTGGCTCTGATCGCCTTGCTGCTCACGGGGGCGTTGCTGGTCTGGGACCTCGAGCACCCGGAGCGCTTTTGGATGGTGCTCTTCAAGCCGCAGTGGCGGAGCTGGTTGGTACGCGGCGGCTTCGTGATTACGGCGTACGGCGGCTTGCTCGCTGCGCACGCGGGCGCGACGTGGCTGGGTCGAGCGGACCTCACGCCGGCGTTCGGATGGGTCGGCGGCCCACTCGCCGCGATGACGGCGATCTATACGGCTTATTTGTTTGCGCAGGCGAGGGCGCGCGACCTCTGGCAGAGCCCGCTGCTACCCGCGCATTTGTTCGTTCAGGCGTTGGTCGCGGGGTCGGGCGTGCTCATGCTGCTCGCGAGCGATCCATCGGTCGCCGACCCGATCGGCGGCCTCTTCCGCTTGTCTCTGGCCGCGCACCTGCTCATGGTATTCGGTGAGGCGTCGATGGGGCATCCGACCGCCCACGCCGCGCTGGCCGCGAGGAACATGACGCGCGGTGCGTACGCCCACTTCTTTTGGATCGGATCGGCGCTCGCGGTGCTCGCTCTGATCTCCGCTGTCACTACCCCGATCATCGCCGCTTTGTCGGGGCTGGGAGCCATCCTTCTCTACGAGCACGCCTTCGTTCAGGCGGGCCAATCGGTACCGTTGGCATGAGCGATCTCGACGATCTGAACCGCCGCGTCTCGGCAGCGAAGGCCGAAGTGGAGCGTCGCGGCGAGACGTTTTATCCGGGTGCGAGTCGCATCCACCTCGCGTCGTACCCGCCCAAGGAGCGCTGGAACGATTGGGTCGAGTTGGACTCGAAGTCGTGGCCGAACCGGGTCGAGAAGCGGTACATGCTCGTTCCCACCACGTGCTTTAATTGCGAGTCCGCATGTGGACTGCTCGCCTACGTCGACCGCGACACCCTCCAGGTCCGCAAGTTCGAAGGCAATCCGGAGCACCCCGGTTCTCGGGGCCGCAACTGCGCCAAGGGACCGGCGACGATCAACCAGATCACCGACCCGGATCGTATCCTCTATCCGCTCAAGCGGGCAGGCGCCCGCGGAGAAGGGAAGTGGGAGCGGGTCTCGTGGGACGATGCGCTGGACGACATCGCCGGGCGCATTCGCACGGCCATGCTGGAAGAGCGCCACGAAGAGATCATGTACCACGTGGGGCGCCCCGGGGAGGATGGCTATACCACCCGCATGCTGGCCGCGTGGGCCGTCGATGGCCACAACTCGCATACCAACGTGTGCTCGAGCGGTGCGCGCGCGGGGTACCACTGGTGGATGGGCATGGACCGACCGAGTCCGGACCACGCCAACGCCAAAGTCATCGTGTTGGTCAGCAGCCACCTCGAGACGGGGCATTACTTCAACCCGCATGCCCAGCGCATCATGGAGGGGAAGAAGAACGGCGCGAAGTTGATCGTGTTCGATACGCGGCTCTCGAACACGGCGACGCACGCCGATCACTGGCTTTCGCCTTACCCGGGGTCCGAGGCGGCGATCTTCCTTGCCATCGCCAACTGGATGATCCAGGAGGGAAAATACGACCGCGACTTCGTGCGCAGATGGTGGAATTGGCAGGAGTACATGGAGGCGGTGAAAGGGGAGGAGGGCGCCACTTTCGAGCGCTTCGAGCAGGTTCTGCGAGAGACCTATTCCGAGTACACCTTCGAGATGGCCGCCGCCGAGTCGGGTTTGGACGCAGATCGCCTGCGGCGCGTCGCCGAGGTCATCTCCACCGCGGGCACGCGGCTCGCGACGCACAATTGGCGAAGCGCGGGCTCCGGCAACCTGGGCGGATGGCAGGTCGCACGCACGCTGACGTTGCTCAATGCGCTGCTCGGCGCGCTCGCGACGGAAGGTGGCACCTTCCCGAACTCCTGGAACAAGTTCACGCCCAAGCCGCCGCGGGTTCCGCATCAGCAACCGCGCCGCTGGAGCGAGGTGCTCTGGCCACGTGAGTATCCGCTGGCGCTCATGGAAATGTCGTTCCTGATGCCGCACCTCATGCGGGACCAGAAGGCATATGTGGACGTGTACTTCACACGGGTGTACAACCCGGTATGGACCAACCCCGACGGCTTCTCGTGGATCGAGATGCTCAGCGACGAGAGCAAGATCGGGCTGCATATCGCGCAGACACCGACCTGGAACGAGACCGCGTACTTCGCGGACTACGTGCTCCCCATGGGGCACGCCTCGGAGCGGCACGATTTGACGTCGTACGAGCAGTACGACGGGCAGTGGATCGGCTTCCGGCAGCCGGTCTTGCGAACCGCGCGTGAACGGTTGGGCGAGCAGATCACCGATACCCGACAGGTGAACCCGGGCGAGGTCTGGGAGGAGAACGAGTTCTGGATCGAGCTCACGTGGCGAATCGATCCCGATGGCTCGCTGGGCATCCGCGAGTTCTTCGAGTCCCGAAAGAGTCCGGGCGAGAAGATGACCGTCGACGAGTACTACGGTTGGATCTTCGACAATTCCGTTCCGGGCCTTCCTGAAGCCGCGGCTGGCGAGGGCATCTCACCACTCGAGTACATGCGCCGCTATGGAGCATTCGAGGTCGCGAGCAAGGTCGGCAAGGTATACGAGCAGCCGATCCCGGACTCGGAGTTGGAGGACATCCGCGTCGACGAGATGGGTCGGGTCTATACGCGAGCCCCCGTGCCACCGAGTCCCAAGGCTTCGGGTGGGACCAAGATCGACCCGGACGAAGAGGGGCGTCGCCGTGTCGGCGTGCGTGTCGACGGAGAGATCCTGCGCGGGTGGCCGACACCGAGCGGCAAGCTCGAGTTTTGGTCGAGCACGTTGGCCGAATGGGGATGGCCGGAGCTCGCGATCCCGACGTATATCAAGAGCCACATACATCGGCAGAATCTCGACAACGACCAGATGCCGCTGATCACCACGTTCCGGGTGCCCGTGCAGATCCACACCCGCAGCGCCAACGCGAAGTGGCTCGACGAGATCGCGCACACGAACCCGCTCTGGATTCACCCTACAGATGCCACGCGGCTCGGTGTGGCGCGCACGGGCGACCTGGTGCGTGTCGAGACCGAAATCGGCTATTTCGTGCTCAAGGCCTGGATCACCGAAGGCATTCGACCGGGGGTGGTGGCCTGCAGCCACCACATGGGTCGCTGGAAGCCGCAAGGGCACGAGGGTCCGCGCCTCGGCATCATGACGGTCGCGTTGGACAAGGAGGGTAGCGAGTGGGGGCTCACGCCGACGAAGCGCGCCGGCGCGTTCGAATCCTCGGACCCGGACACCCTGCGCGTCTGGTGGACCGACGTGGGGGTTCATCAGAACCTCACGCACGCGGTGCACCCCGACCCCATCTCCGGCCAGCATTGCTGGCACCAGGCGGTTCGGATTCTGCCCGCGCAGCCAGGGGACGCTCAGGGCGACGTCTCCGTGGACACGACCAAGTCGCGGGCTGTGTACGAGAAGTGGTTGGAGTTGACCCGCCCCGCGGATCAACACTCCCCGGACGGTACGCGCAGGCCCTGGTGGATGCTGCGCCCAGTGCGGCCCGAGCGTGCGGCCTACGATCTGCCGGAGCCGACTGAGACGACGGCCGAGTGACGACGGCGTGAGCCTGGCTTCGTCCACGACCCCCATCGAGCTTCTCCGGGCGCTCACGGTACTCGCGGAGCCTCCGGGATCCGCGCACGCACGGGTAGCCGAGGCGTTGGGCTTCCCCGAGGCACCTGCGGCCTCGGACTTCGGCGACGTGTTCCTCTTCCAGCTCTATCCCTACGCTTCGGTGCATGTGGGGGCCGAAGGGATGATGGGCGGCGACGCGCGCCAACGCGTAGCTGGTTTCTGGAGCGCGCTGGGTAGGACCCCACCAGCGGAGCCTGATCACCTCTGTGCGTTGTTGGCGCTCTATGCCTCGCTCTGCGAGGAGGAAGGGCTGGACGAGGCCCAGGAAGCGCTGTTGGAACGAAGCAGGGCCGCGCTGCTGCATGAGCACATCGGGCCCTGGCTTCCCCACTACCTGGAGCGGGTAGGTGAGCTCGCGCCGGGCTTCTATGCGGGCTGGGCCGACCTGCTCTCGCGCGTCTTCGCGCACGAAGCCGTCCGCGCGGGGCATCCCACCCGCCTCCCGCTGCACCTTCGTGAGGCTCCGGAACTGCCCGACCCTCGACAGGACGGGGGCGGTGCGTTCCTGGATGGGCTGCTCGCCACGGCCAGGACCGGCGTCCTCCTCACGCGCGCCGACCTCGCCGCCGTTGCCGCGGGACTCGATTTGGGCCTTCGAGCGGGAGAGCGGCGGTACGCGCTGGAGAGCTTGCTGGGCCAGGACTCGACGGGTGTCTTGCTTGCGCTCGCTGCCGAGGCTCGGCGACAGGCAGAGATGCACTCCGAGCGGGCCGATCTTTGGGGCGCCACCAGCGACTTCCTGGCCAATCGGGCCCGGGGAACCGCGCGGCTCCTTCAACGCCTTGCCGAAGACGGCTTCCCACGTCCCGAGACACCGGCGGTCGAGACGATTGCCGACGCCGCATCATGACGCGGCCAGTCCGTTCGGAACCAGGGCATCGCTTCTCCTCGAAGGACGTGGTCGCTGGGCTGGGCGTCGCGCTGGTGCTCATCCCTCAGTCCATCGCATACGCCGAGCTCGCAGGACTACCCAGCCATCGCGGCTTGTACGCGGCGGCGGTGGCGCCGATCGCGGCGGCTTTCTTCGCGTCGTCTCCGTACCTGCAGACGGGGCCCGTCGCGCTCACGGCGCTGCTGACACTCGGAGCGCTTCTCCCGATGGCTGAAGTCGGAAGCGCCGAGTTCGTTGGGCTCGCAGCTCTGCTCGCGCTGGTCGTTGGCGTGGTCCGCATTCTCGTTGGCCTCTTGAAGTCGGGTTGGCTGAGTTATCTGCTCTCCCGGCCGATGCTGAGTGGCTTCACGTCGGCCGCGGCGATCTTGATCGTTTCGTCGCAACTACCGGGGGCGCTCGGGTCCGCCGCGCCGGAAGGAGGCGTTCTGGCACGAGCTGCTTGGTCGCTCATGCACCCCGCTTCTTGGGAAGCTACGGCGGTCGGTCTCACGACCGTCACAGTCGCGCTGGTGTTCGGGGCGCGATCGCTGAATCGGAGAATCCCGGGCGTCTTGCTCGCGGCCGTGGTCGGATTCGTCTTCTCGATCTCCGCCGGATACACCGGCTCGACGGTGGGTGACATTCCGGCTGGCATGCCGGCGTTCACGCTCGAACTGCCCTGGAGCCGGCTGCCGGCCTTGCTGGTTCCCGGCGTGGTCATCGCGCTGGTCGGTTTCGCCGAGGTGGCCTCGATCTCGCGCATCTTCGCGAGTGAAGACCGCGAGCGGTGGGACCCGGACCGGGAGTTCCTCAGTCAGGGTGCCGCGAACCTCGCGGCCGGACTCGCCGGAGGCTTTCCGGTCGGCGGTTCCTTCTCGCGCAGCACCCTCAACCGATTGTCGAACGCGACCAGCCGCTGGAGTGGCCTGGTGACCGGTTTGGGCGTGCTCGCGTTTCTGCCGTTCGCCGGGGTGCTCGCACCTCTCCCGACCGCGGTGCTCGCCGGCATCGTCATCGCGGCGGTCTCGACGCTGTTCCGCCCGCGAGAGCTGTTCGATATATGGAGAGCGTCGCCTCCTCAGGCCTTCGTCGGGTGGGGCACGTTCGCCTTCACGCTGCTTCTGGCTCCGAACATCGAGCAGGCGGTGTTGATCGGAGTGATCATGGCGACCGCCGTGCATATGTGGAGGGAGCTGCGACCCGGACTGGCGGCTCGGCGCGAAGGCGATACGCTTCACTTGGAGCCGAGCGGCGTGCTCTGGTTCGGGTCCGCCCCCGCCATGGAGGACGCTCTGTTCGCGCGACTGGCCGACGAACCCGATGTTAAGCATGTCGTGCTCAACTGCTCGGGACTCGGGCGTATCGATCTGACTGGGGCGTACAGTCTGGCAGAAATGGTCGAGCAAGTGCGCCTGGCGGGTCTGGAAATGGAGATCCTACACGTGCCCGAGCAGACCAGGCGCATATTGGAAGCCGCAGGGGTCGGAACAGAAGGGCCCTCTGCATCGTAGTGGAAGTAACAACTCAGCTTTTCGGGAGACCCCATGTTCTTTGGACTCATCGCCGCGGGTATCGCGTGCGCGGCCGGCGTATTCGGACACATCAAGTCCCGGAAGTTCGTTGGGCAGCGGCTACGTTATACTAGCTTGGTCGAGAAGCCGGCGATCGGGTTGTTCGCGGGCGTGGGCGCGGTGGTCGTAGCTGCGCCGCTCGTTGCGCTTCTCCCGATCGTGAGCGCCGGGACCGCGATCGCGCTCGGTGTTGGTGTCGGGACGGGGGTAGCGCTCGGTGTGAAGGACACCAAGAAGCCGCCGCTACTCGAGGACTGATCGCACCCTTGGTGCTTCCCGCCGCCTAACACTCCGCGTCGGGCGGGCGTCCTCTTACGGGTGTCCCTACCGTCCAAGAGACTAAACTCTACATGATGCGTCTCCCCCTTTTCGGTCCGCTGATCTGGTGCGCGGCGTTCCTGGTGGCCGTTGGCGCTTCCCCTGCCTCTGCGCAGTCGGAGGGGCAGGTGGGCCAAGCAATACTCGAAGTGTGCGGAGACGTGGACGCGCGCACCGAGGGGGTGCTCGCCGGCACGGTCCGAGACGTTGCGACAGGAGTGGTGCTCGACGGGGCTGCGGTGGTGATCAACTGGCAGGTCCCGGGCAACGAGTTCCCTGGCACCGCCGCGGAACGCACGGACGCCGACGGCTTCTTCGTTTTCTGTCACGCGCCCGGGGGGGTCGCGGTCGACCTGTATGCCGAGATTCTCGACCGCGTGTCCGATCCTCTCACGGTCGGCGTCGAGTCGGGGACCTTGATCGTCGAACACCTCACCGTCGCTGTCTCGGACCCGACCGAGCCCGGCTTCATCACCGGACGAGTCATCGACCGGACGACCCGTCTCGGTGTCCCCAACGCGGAGCTGACGATCCGCGGCCAGGACATCGCAACGCTCACGAACGAGCGAGGGATGTTTACGCTCGATGAGGTCCCCTACGGGGTGTACGTCATCGACGTGCAACACCTCGCGTATGCCGATCGTGAGCTGCCTCTGCACGTGGCCGGAGGCCTCACCCAGAACCTTGCGATCGAAGTATCGGAACAGGCGATGGAGCTGGAGGGGCTCACGGTGAGTGTCGAGCCCAGGCGGTTCTACAACGACATGGAAGGTCTCGTCCGGCGCATGAATCTGGGCTTTGGGGAGTTCATGATGCGCTCGGACATCGAGGCGAGGGGTGCCACCACGTTGCCGGACGTACTCGTGGGGGTGGCGGGCGTGCGCATGGTGGACGGCGGCCGCAGCCTGGTGATCAGGGGTAGTCAGTGCGTTCCCATGGTCTTCATGGACGGGCGCCTCTTCAAGCTCGACCCTGATCGTGGCTTGCTCGATATCAGTCTCTTCGATGTCGAAGCCGTCGAGTTCTACAAAGGCACGGCCTCCATCCCGGCTGAGTTCAACTACAGCAACAACCTCTCAGTCGGATGTGGAGCGATCGTGGTCTGGACCCGAAGGGGGCGTTGAAGCGATCCCCGGGGGACGGTGGGGGAGTTCTCCGCCGCGCCATCGGGCTTGGCCAATCCACTGCGATGGTGGTGGGCACCATCATCGGCGCTTCGATCTTCGTTCAGCCGTCTGAGGTCACGGGTCAGGTTCCCACGACCGTCGGCATCTTCGCAGTGTGGCTGGTCGCCGGAGTGCTCACGCTCTTCGGGGCGCTAGTCTGCGCGGAGCTCGCGAGTTCGTACCCGGCAGCGGGGGGCGTTTACGTCTATTTGCGGGAAGCGTTCTCGCCCGCTCTCGGGTTCCTGTGGGGCTGGGCGATGTTCTGGACGATGCACTCCGGCATCATCGCGGCGATCGCGGTGGTATGTGCCCGATATCTGGGCTACCTCGTCGAGTTGGGGGAGGCGGGTCAGAAGTCGGTGGCTGTCGTTACGATCCTGATTCTGAGCGCGGTCAACTATCTGGGGGTGAAGCACGGAAGCGTGCTGCAGACGGTGATCACCGTCGGAAAGCTCTTGGCCATTGCCGCGATGATCGGGCTCGGCTTCGCGTTTGGCGGCGAAGCGCATGCGACGGCGGTGGGCCGGGCCGCGGCGGTGGAGAGTGGGTCCTTCGGAGCCGGAGAGTTCGCGCTCGCGCTGGTGGCGGGACTCTTCGCCTTCGGTGGGTGGCACATGGTCACCTACAACGCCGAAGAGACGAAGGAGCCGAGAAGCACGCTTCCGCGAGCGCTCATCATCGGGACGCTCGTCGTGACGGGGTGTTACGTCCTGCTCAACGCGGTCTACCTCTACGTGTTGCCCCTAGAGACGGTCGCGACGTCCGATCGGGTTGCCGCTGATGCGGCTGACGCGGTCTTCGGCCGCGGGGGCGGTGTGGCCATGTCGGCGTTGGTGGTCTTCTCCAGTTTCGGCGCCCTCTCGGGCATCGTGCTCGCGGGACCGAGGGTCTACTTCGCCATGGCCAGAGACGGCGTTCTCTTCGGTTGGCTGGGCCAGGTCCACCCGAAATACCGCACGCCTCACCGGGCGATCGTGCTGCAAGCCATCTGGGCCAGCGTACTCGTGCTCACGGGTTCCTATCGCGCGCTCTTCACGCGCGTGATCTACACCGAGTGGATCTTCTTTGGGCTGATGGCGCTCGGGCTCATCATGCTGCGGCGACGTCCCGATGTCTCGCGAGCCTACGAGATCTGGGGATACCCCTGGGTGCCTGGCATCTTCGCTCTATCCGCGTTCGCGATCGTCGCGAATCAGGTAGCGTCGCAGCCCCTGGAGAGCCTGATGGGCCTCGGTCTGGTGCTCGTGGGCCTGCCCGTGTACCTCATTTGGGCGCGAAGTCCGACCGTCGCATAGCGCGGCCTCGACCCAACGGACCACAACCCCCGGGAATCGTTCATGATCGTCGATTTTCACAACCACTACTTCCCCCCCGAATACCTGGACGCGATCCGTTCCGGGGGCAGTCACTTTCGCGTCACCACCGACGATGATGGGAACCCGGTGCTGCATTCGCCCGGTGACTACAACGTGCTGGTGCCAGGGCACCGGGACCTGGACTTCCGGGAACGGGTGCTCGATGACGCCGGTGTGCAAATGCAGGTCATCACCTTCACCGCCCCCGGCACGAGCATCGAGACGCCCGATCGGGCCGTGGAGCTTTGCCGCGTCATCAACGACGCCTTGTCGGCGGAAGTGCGCGCACGGCCGGCGCGCTTCACGTCTTTGGCGACGCTTCCCATGAACGCTCCGGAGGAGGCGGCCAGCGAGACGGAACGCGTGCTCGGCGAGTTGGGGCTCCCGGGCGTCATGCTCTTGTCGAACGCGAGCGGTGTGCCGCTGTTCGAGCAACGCTTCTGGCCCATTTACGAAAGGCTCAACGAGGCCCGCGCGGTCGTCTACATCCACCCGACGTATCCCGTCGGTGTGGAGGTGATGGAGAAGTACATGTTGATGCCGATGGTCGGATTCCTGACCGACACTACGCTGGCGGCCGCCGGGCTCGTGTACTCGGGTGCGGTCGAGCGCTTCCCCGATATCACTTGGGTCCTCGCGCATCTCGGTGGCGCGGTGCCGTATCTGGCCGAGCGCTTCGACCGTGGCTTCGAAGCTTATCCGGAGTGCCGGGAGAGCTGCTCGACGCTACCGAGCGAGCTGCTCAAGACGTTCTACTACGACACCGTGAACTTCGACCCGGCGTGCCTCAATCTGGCCATCGAGTTCGCGGGCGTGGGCCACATCGTCGCTGGATCGGACTACCCGCATATGATCGGAAGCCTCGACAAGATGGTGGGCGCGATCTCGGGCCTCGATCTCACGGATGGCGACAAGAACAAGATTCGGGCAGGCAACGCGAGTCGGATTCTGGGACTCGGGAGTTCGCCGGGGGGCATCGACTAGTCGCCTTCGCCGGCAGCTGGCCTGTGCTGCTATAGTGCGGACCTCCTCCTCCGCCCCGGGCGCCCATTAACGGAGCTTAAGAAAGCCTTGTGAACGGCCCTTGGCGGCTTGTATGCTGCTCTGTGCCCCCTGCTAAGGCCTCGGCCTTAGGTGTGACCTATGATCTGGATACGCAGAACTCGTCGTTGCCGCCGCTGCGGGGCCGGGACCGACCGCGTCTCGAGCCCCTGGTACTACCGATGGCTTCGCGTCCTTTTTCCCGCCAGGTCGTCCATGCGTAGCTGTCCGAAATGCGGCTGGGGGGCTTCGTCTTGATGGGAGGGCGGCACTAGCGCGGACGGACCGCGATCAGGCTGTCTCTTGAGCGCAGGGTCCGGCGGGCCCAGGTTGCTCACCAGAATTGCCACCATCACCTCGACGCCCACTAACTCATGAGCAACCGACTTCCTCCCGAGGCCGACCCCGTACCCGGCGCCGCGTCCCGGGATGGCGGCCCGACGACCTCCTCCGACACTCCAGCGGCCGTCGGCACGCCTGGGTCCATGCCGCGCCGTGACCTTCTCAAGCTCGGCGCGGCGGGTTTCGGCCTGAGCACGATGCCGCGGTTCGCATCAGGTGATGCACCGCCGTACCAGGAACGACCGGACCTCGGCCCCGCACCCGAGTCCCCCCTCGCCGCGCCGCCGATCGACCTGGTGCGGGTCGGGTTCGTGGGCGTTGGCGGCATGGGGGGCGCGCACGTACGCAACTTCCTGGGCCTCGAGGGCGTGGAAATCGTCGCTCTGTGCGATATCGACGAGGCCCGCAACGAGCAGGTCGCGTCGTGGGTCAGCGAGGACGGTCACCCGAAGCCGACTCTGTACGGCCGAGACGAGACGGACTTCGTGCGCATGTGCGAAACAGAGGAACTCGACCTGGTGTTCACGGCGACGCCGTGGGAGTGGCACGTTCCGGTGGTGGTCGCCGCCATGGAGAACGGCAAGCATGCGGCGACGGAGGTGCCTGCCGCCTACCGGACAGACGACTGCTGGCAGATGGTCGAGTATGCGGAGAAGTATCAGAAGCACTGCGTGATGATGGAGAATTGCAACTACGACCGTCCCGAGATGATGGTGCTGCACATGGCCCGTCTCGGGCTGCTCGGCGAAATCCTGCATGCGGAATGCGGATACCTGCACGACCTGCGTTCCATCAAGTTCTCCGAGGAGGGAGAGGGGCTCTGGCGCCGAGCGCACTCGATGGCCCGTGACGGGAACCTGTACCCCACGCACGGACTCGGTCCCGTGGCGAACGTAATGGACATCAACCGTGGTGATCGCTTCGACTTTCTGGTGTCGATGAGTTCACCTTCTCGCGGACTTCAGGAGTGGGCAGAGGAACAGTATCCGGAGGGGCACGCGAAGAGGCAGGAGCGCTACATCCTCGGGGACGTGAACACGACGATGATCAAGACCGTGCAAGGGCGGACGATCTACGTGAGCCACGACACCAACCTGCCCCGCCCTTACTCGCGTATCCACATGGTGCAGGGGACCAAAGGGCTGTTCCAGGGCTATCCGAATCGGGTTCACGTGGAGGGCCTGAGCCCGCAGCACGCGTGGCAGGACTGGATGGAGCTGCGAGACGAGTACGACCATCCGCTCTGGAAGGACCTCGAAGCCCAGTCGCAGGGTGCCGGACACGGCGGTATGGACTTCATCGAGGACTATCGCTTGGTGAAGTGCCTGCGCGAGGGCAAGCCGACCGACATGAACGTGTACGACGCGGCCGCGCTCTCGGTGGTGGTTCCGCTCTCCGAATGGTCCGTTGCGAATCGCAGCCGGCCCATCGACGTGCCCGACTTCACGCGTGGGCGCTGGGCGCAGTGGCCGAGGCTCGAGACCCCAAGGGCGTGACACGGGAAGGACCAACGCCCTCAGATGTCTTCTCGTCCCGCTTCGGCGGGGCGGCGACCCACGTCGCCCGGGCCCCCGGGCGGGTGAATCTCATCGGGGAGCATATCGACTACAACGATCTGCCCGTGCTCCCGATGGCCATCCAACGCGAGGTCCGGCTCGTATACCGCCCTCGAGAAGACGGTGTCGTCCGCGTCGCGAACGTCGACCCGGAATTCGACCCGGTCGAATTCGAGATCGGCCCCTCGACTCCACCCGGTCCCGCCGGCAACTGGGGTAACTATCTGAAGGCACCGGCGGTGGAGTTGGCGCGACGCTCGGCGATTTCGCGGGGCATGGAGGGGGTCGTTTCGTCTAGTGTGCCCGTGGCTTCGGGGCTCTCCTCCTCGACCGCACTCCTGAATGCGCTCGGCCTAGCGCTCGCTGTCGTGAACGAGGTTTCGCTCGCCCCGATGGACTTCGCGCAGCTCATGGCCGACGCGGAGCGGTATACGGGGACGCGCGGGGGGGGCATGGATCAGGCAATCTCAGTGGGAGGTCGTGTCGGCCACGCGGCGCGCATCGCTTTCGCCCCTTTGCGGATGCGCCACATAGTGGTGCCCGGGGACTGGCGGTTCATCGTTGCCCATACGGGAGTCCGAGCGGAGAAGTCGCGCCACGCCCGCGAAGCGTACAATCAGCGTCGGTCCGAGTGTGAACGAGCGCTGGCCTCCGTTGCAGAACGCGGCCTGCAGAGCCATCTCGTCCCTACTGCCCCGCAGGGATATCCGGACTTGCTGAGGATGATGGGAAGCCAGGCGGCGATCGCGGCGGCGACGGAGGTGCTTCCCGCCCCCTTGCTGTCACGCTTCCGGCACGTCGTGTCCGAGGCCGCGCGGGTCGACCAGGCCGCCGACTGTCTTTCGCGCACGGACTTTTCCGGCTTTGGGGCGTTGATGGACGACTCGCATTGCAGCCTGCGCACCGACTACGAGGTCAGCTCCGAAGAGCTCGACGACCTCGTGGACATCGCTCGAGATGGAGGCGCCGCCGGCGCTCGGCTCACCGGCGCGGGCTTCGGAGGCTGTATCGTCGCGCTAGCGTCTTCTGACACCGTTGACGCCGTCCTCGCGGCCATCGCGGAGCAATACTACCAGCCGAGGGGGATGAGCGACCGCCTCGGCGATTGTCTCTTTGTGGCGGCACCGTCCGCCGGGGCTTCGGTCGACGCGCTGTAGCGTGTCGAGCTAGTGCGGCCGACAGCCGGCCAAAACTTGACGACGATACTGCACGTCCCCTTCTTCTCCCCTTACGCCTAGCCACTCTCTCGCCACCTGGTTCTGTGCTCGGTCCCTCGTCCAAGAAAGTCATGCTGAGTGTCTTAGTGGCGTGTTTCGCCGTCCAGACCGGCTTGGTGTACTCGGATGACGTGGACCTCTCGCTTTCCGATCAAGCGATCGAAGGGCGTCGGCTCTTCCACCAAGAGGCCTGTCAGGTCTGTCATCAACTCTGGGGCCAGGGAGGATTCCTGGGCCCGGACCTCACGAATGCTGCGAGCCGCGTCGATGAGACGCGGCTCGCTTCGCTTCTGACCGTGGGGAGTGGTCAGATGCCCGCGCTGCATTTCGACCCAGCGCAGATTGCCGCGATGCGGGCGTTCCTGGAGGAGCTCGATCGCGCCGGGGTAGGACGTGGCGAGCTTCGGCTCGGTGACGCGAGCGAAGGCACCACCCCGCAGGCGGCGTTCGAGGCCGCGATTACGGATGCCTCACCCCCGCCCGAAGCGGCGGCCGGGTTCGAGGTATTCCGTTCTGGCATCTGTAGCGCTTGCCACTTTCCGTTCCAGGCCTCGGTTGTGGGTGCTCCCGACCTTTCCATGGTGATCGAGCGCCTCGCCGATGAAGAGTTGCACGAGGTATTGGTGAGCGGGCGACCGGAAAAGGGTATGCCGCCGCCGGTTCCGGCCTTCTCACAGGCACAGCGCCAGCAAGTGATCGAGTATTTCCGTTGGCTGAACAGGGATCGCGACGCGCTCCGCTCGGAGACGCAGCGTCGTCAATCCGGTGCGAGCGTCGATTGGTCGCGACTTCCCTGGTGGGAGTACCGATGACCGACGCTGAAGCGACGTTGGGCACGACTGTGGCGAATCCCGCGGCTGGGGCGCACACCGACTCCACGTTGCCCGCCCATCCGTCCGCGGCGGGAGGGTTCTGGCTCTCGTTCGCCGAGGGCGATTCGGTCCGGCAATTCGCGACCATCACGTTCATCCGCGGCGGTCTGATCGCGATGGGCATCACGCTGCTCGGCGGCATGCTGGGTGCGCTGTATTCCGTACCCGCCCTCGCTCCCTCTTTCCAGTCGATCGGGCTTGACCTCCGTCAGCTTCGCCCCATCCACACGGCGTTCGCGTCTGCGTGGATCTTCCTCGGGGGGGTAGCCGTGGTCCATCGATGGCTTCAGGACCACGGCGGCGTGCCCACTTCTGGCGATCGCTGGAGGCTACGCGTCCAGGTCGGAGCGTGGGCGATCGCTGGGGCGGGCATCCTGACTACGCTGGCGATGGGCATCGGCTCGGGGCGTGAGTATGTCGGCTTCCACCCGATCTTCAGCGCGTTCATCCTGCTCGGCTGGATCTGTTACGTGTGGAATTTCTTCCGGATCGCGGGGCCGAACTTCTTCGAGAGGCCGGTCTACCTGACGATGTGGGGCGTGGGCATGGTGTTCTTCATGGTCACGTTCGTCGAACAGCATCTCTACCTGCTGCCGAGCTTCTTCGGCGATCCCGTGCAGGATCTCCAGGTTCAATGGAAGGCCACCGGCACTCTGGTCGGCAGCTTCAATCTCTTTGTGTACGGGGCGGTGATCTATATCGGGGAACGCATCAGCCGAGACACCCGGTATGGTCACTCCAGGCTCGCGTACACGCTCTTCGCGGTTGGCGTGTTGAACTCGTTCACCAACTTCGCGCACCACTCGTACCACTTGCCGCAGGGGCATATGATCAAGTGGATCTCCTTCGTAGTGAGCATGTTGGAGATCACGATTCTGTGCCGTGTCGTGTACGAGTTGTGGCGGCTCGTGAGCAAGACCGAAGAGAGGGCGTTTTGCGCCGCCCAAGGGAGCTTCGGCGCCTCGAAGTACTGGACGGTCTTCATCCTGTTCTCATCGGTCCTGATCTCCATTCCGCCGCTCAACGCGATCATTCACGGCACGTACGTCGTGACCGGTCACGCCATGGGTGCCACCATCGGGATCGATACCATGATCCTGCTCGGGGCGATGGTGTGGATTCTCAGTGAACACCTGCAGGCGCGCGAGGGAGAAGACGCGTCCGCTGTGCTGCACGCGCCCGGCATGCGGCGGATCGTAGTGGGCCTCAACCTCAGCGTGGCTGCTCTGGTTCTCTGGCTGCATGTCTCCGGCGTAATCACGGGCGTGAGCCGCGCTGGATTCGCTCCAAGTGAGACGTACGTGCAGCCCACCTGGCTCGCGGCGTGGAATGGCGTCCTGTTCGCGGCTACGGGGTTCGTGGCGCTGGTCTTCTTCGTGCTGTTGCT